>ERZ1740065.3205-NODE-3205-length-10239-cov-11.012765_pt1 | contig 10239 bp, 9 predicted proteins | sample MGYA00581738_ERZ1740065 | MGnify/ENA primary metagenome ERZ1740065 (study PRJEB43018, sample SAMN04849749) | marine metagenome | isolation source: floating plastic debris | place: Pacific Ocean | collected 2008-09-01 | study: EMG produced TPA metagenomics...
GGAGAGAGATAATGAAAGGGGAGGGGGAGGTGGGGAGAGATCATGAGAGGGGGAGGTGGAGAGAGAGAGAGAGAGAGGGAGGGAGAGAGAGAGGGGGAGAGTGGAGAGATAATGAGAGGGGGCGAGTGGAGAGATAATGAGAGGAGGAGGTGGAGAGTGGAGAGATTATGGGAGGGAGACGGGGAGAGAAAGTGACAGGTAGGTAGAGGGAGCAAAAGACAAAGGAAAAGAAGAGTATGGGAAGAATTTTTAGTATCAAGGATAATTTTAGCTGGTTTATGGAAGATGTCTATACGGATGGATATTCCCTCCTATAGCTTGTCTACAAGCTGTTTGCTCTAGCTAATGATTTTCATACCGGTTTTCCACTAAGTTTTCCCATCCGATCATCATCTCACAGCAGATTAAGGGTGAGCAATGCAATGCTGTAACATTAATCGATAGCATTGCCTCTAGCCAACGGTTATGACCATATTTTAATTGAGACAAAGTCAGTGCTACGACATCCTGACTCTCCGCCCACATCTGCTTCATCCTCACTGATGGAATTCAGTAGGAAAACCAGTAGCAACTATTCATTGTGAAAAGTAGCTCAATCCCAGAATTCCTGTCTTGCCCTAATTAATCACTCAGAAGGAAGTAATTAATAGTAATTACTCAGCGCCGTCGCCACACTCAATCATCCTCCTCCTAATATACGGAGATGACAACTCCAACTAGGAAACATCTGCATCGCTCTTATTCCAGCCGGTGTTTTTTTCGAACAAGGGCTATATCAAAATGTCATGGAGATTAATCATTTTGAAGAAATGCGGTGTTAACTATTATTATTGCTATTTCATTATTACTATCGTCGACGTTACGTTCTATTAGTTTACTATCAGTATTTATTATTGCATTATTGGGTTAGAGCACAGCTTTTCTGCTCCCCAATGATTAATAATAATAAATAAATAATCATTTAATTATTGTTATATTTTCTTGTTTCATTACTATTCCTGTTCATTATTGCTCTCAGCACCGAGTCAAGTTTTTTTCTTTCTAGGTTGATCAATGCCATACAGCCCAACTCAGTAAAGAAGATCCGCCGTAAGACGAACGGACAGGCGTTCACCGTAATGCAGAACATCGACATGTTCCAGAACGCTCTTCTTGCCTATGGTCTCCAACAGGAAGACATCTTCCAGACCGTCGACTTGTGGGAAAAACGCAACATTGCAGCCGTCACAAAAACCATCTATGCACTCGCCAGAGTCGTAAGTGTCGGCAGACGTATCAAAGCTAATGACCGAACGCGTGGTGCAAACCTTTAGAGTCTCCCCTATTTCCTAGGTCCCTCCAATATTTCAGATTTTAGGGTCAACATCGTTTTTATTGGTTTCCTAATTTTGTCATGTGGCTGATCTGTCAGATTGCGCTCAGCTGAGCTAAGCTCAAATACTGTAGAACCGGATTTGATAGCGATAGGAATGTTAGTGTTTCCTTCAAAATCATCAAGAAATAAAAATGAGAGCGATCTAACGATAGCGATCCAATAAGTGGGAAGACAACTCCTATATAAGGTATAATGGGTATAATTTATATGGCAAATTCCAGCAATAGTTAGAGCATCGCTATCAAATCCAGTTCTATAGTATAGCAGAATCCTAGCTGTGAGGGTTTTAGGTATAATTTCTCATAGTTCAGAGAAAAATGAATCCCATATTTTTATCCTCACAAGTTGACAGGTACAATGATGGCCACATCTATCAGTTTGCCCAAATAATTTTGAGGGTTATGATAGCCACTATCTCTATGGTTGTAACTAGGTACCTGCCAACTACCTTGATTTTAGCTGCTTCGCAGAATGCAGCAATAATAGTACATGAGTTGTCTTCTCCTGCACTCGTTATACAAATATTAAGGTCAAGGTCAGTGGGATAGTATGATTGTATTTTCCAGGCTAAGAAGAATGGCTGGAGTGGTCCTGAATTGCAAGTGGAGAATCCAAAGTTCCGAGACTTTTGATGGCTGTCAATATTTCAAACAGCAATCATACGAGCATTGTGGGGACAACTCCTCATCTCACTTTCCTTAGGACTATGGAGCTTAGATATGCCCTATGATATTGTAGTAAAGCTCTGAATTGGCTCTTTCTGTTGCAATTGACTTGTGCTGTACAATTTACTAAGCTGTATTTCAGGGACACTTTCTCGCCATGCCATCGATTGTGACAAATGTGTATCAGTTGCTGCATATGCGTTATCACTGATTCTCAGCATGTGCAGAGGTTCAATACAGCAGTATGGAACCTAAATGTCTGCACAAAACTGAAGAGCAGAGCTTGTGTTTCCTTTGACATACATGTACTTGTAAAGATCATCTTGGCACTCTGGGCAGCAGATGCTGACCCCCTGTCCGTTACACTAATAAGAAGACACAGTACTTACACTGCGGCTGAACATCTTTGTATATTGATGTTACAGTATTAATAAGAGTAAGAGGTGTTCACAGTAAAACGGGAGATGAGAAGTAGAAGAGCTGAACAGTGTGCGACTTGACTGCTCGAGGCTCTGTCAAAGACTCTTCTTGCTTGAAGGTCTATTGTTGGCTCCATCCTTTGTCTTGGCTTCGCTTCCATTTGACTGTCATTGTTCAGTGCTAAGGCAGTACTATGTAAGTTGGGAGTTGTCCTTCCTTGTTGAGGTGTCCGATTCATTTATCACATACTTTCGACACTGACATCGACTTCTTCATCGCATACAAAGTTGTCTTCTCTTTATTCTTTTTCTTATACGGGCGCGCGTTACATGTTTACATGTTACTTCCAGTAATTCCTCAACTACTCGAATACATCGGCTAATCTATTATTTATTTCGACGACAAATGGAACCGGCAAATACCGGAAACAGCCCTGCCTATCCCTCGATCACTCGATAGCTGGCTTTCTTGTCGATTCGCCGTCACTATCACTAACTGACTGATCTTACTTCTTCACTGATCTGTCGTGTTGCTTCTGCTATGAAGTGTTATTAGTGACCTGCTTTCATCTCAGCTAAGCATCAGCGTACACCTGTAATCAAAAGGTAGGCGAAGTTCTAATTATTCTCATTAATTACATCTTCCGACTGACACCTGTTCAACGTACTAACGTCATACCTTATCGCCGGTTAGCTAACTAATGCAGTTCGGTAGAGGATTTTTTCTTATTCATATCCTCAAACTAGATCAAAACTTAACACTTTTCAAACGTTCTTTCGGTAAATGATGTGATAGTAACAAAATCAATTATTATTCCTTACTATTTGGTCAGCAACTGAACTAACCGTCATTTGTTGGATCGAATATTCGTCCGGTATTTTCTGCATGTACGCCCATGTTTCGTCATTGACTTACGATCCACATGTAAATCTCTGCTATTTTTACAGCGCTAAAGATGGCTCAGATTGATGAGCGAAAGGTGTGGTACCCCTGTGCAGTGGCCGGGTATGATCTAGGCAGGATAGCAGATCTAGGTAGTGATACCTTCACCGTCGAACCTCTCTCTGGAGGCGCGGTACGTTATGTTACGTCATACTGATCGGTATTCCGAGGTCTTGAGGTCCCCTGTGTTTCTTGCTTGTTTGGGGTTTGGGGTTTGGGGTTTGGCTTTTCCTGTGGCTGGAGGATGGGAGTGCTGAGCATAGTTTTATGTCTCATTGAAACTGACCATGGGTCTCATTTTTTGACAACTTTAAAGAGTGTGGTCTGCCCGTATGACAAGATATTCCCTGCTGAAGACTACGAGAAAGATGTGGACGATAATTGTAAGTTGTTTGTTCCTCTATGCACAATATAAACAATGCCAGCCTTGCCGCTCTGCCTCCCTAATCCGCTTTCCCAGAGGATTGTGTTCTGCTCCCCTGTGACATTTGTCGGCTTTTACTTTTACTAACCAGGGTATGATTCCCTATAGAGTACCCACTCTAATCAGGGCACTGGCTCTCACCTGCCGATACCTGATGCGCAGCATGGCCTGTGATATTAGTAGGCTTTTGCTGGTCAGAAGATTGATGATAGAAATATTACTCCATCATTGCTTCCCATTCTATTAACCAGTGAATCATGTTCATAACCTGGCCTGACTCATCTTAGAATATCTCCATGACAACTGCTTAAACATGCCTGCCTGTGTGGCCTGTCATGGGAGAGCAGGTGTCCGGTGAGTGCTATTCAGTTAGCCTATCCCAGAACAAACAGATTAGAAAGCACTATAGCTCATGTCACAAAGGCATCAGCTACTACCTTACTGCTTTACCCAGCCAGATTCCTTCCTCTAACTACTCCCTAGTTACTTACCTGTTGTGTACTAGATTACGTAACGTTCATTGCCATTCATTGCAGGCGCTCTCATGTACTTGAATGAAGCCACGCTTCTCAACAATGTCAAGCGGCGGTATATGAAAGATAAGATTTACGTGAGTGTCATTAATGGGTCTCCACCCAACCACCTGACTTATGCCTGTCAGTCCATGGTCCCCATGATGAATTGACTGAAAGTTGTGGAATCTCTGCCTCTCTGATTCGGAATCCCTGCCTCTCTGACTCGGAATCCCTGCCTCTCTGACTCGGAATCCCTGCCTCTCTGACTCTCCAGCTTATTATATTACTGTACTCTTATCTCATGTGTGAGATTGCATGCCATTGTACTGACTGATGAGGCCTCTGATTTCATCTACCTCCTCTCCAGCCAGGTGTAGTCTTCTGATTAGTCTGAGTTCTACTGATAGCGCAGTACCTCAGCGTGTTTGTAATACGCATTGTCTTCCTGTTCTGTAGCGATGTGAAGTACAGGGAAGGGTAGGAGAGGTGGTAGGGAGGAGATATTGAAGTAGTTTGAAGTGTAAGAAGAGAGGCAAAGGCATAGGAGAGAGGGGGGAGAGGGAGGGGAAAGAGAGAGGGAGGGAGGGAGGGGGAGTGAGGGGAAGGGGGAGAGAGAGAGGGGGGGGGAGAGAGGTTATGGTAGAATTTAGTAGATGGGAGGAGAGGCAAGGGCATAGATGTGGGAGATTACAATAGCCATTGGTACATGGCAGTCTCGGAGGAGTGATAAGGTGATATAGAGGATACATGAGGAGAGGAATATGAAGTAGAGACCGCAGGTAGGAAGTTCATAATGCCATTAGTATACAGAACAAACCTGCGGTAGATATGTGTACCAGATATGAGAGAGTGCTGGTATCCTGGTCTATATAACCCCGTACTCTGTCATACCCAGTATAGCATCACAACTCCTCCTCTACATCGAGCCACCAGGTTCTATACCGCCTGGTATAGTACTGGTGCTATGGGAGTAGGACAAAACTTGACCCCTACGTAACCTCTTGGAATCATAGAGCTCTCATACCTTTAGAATACAGGCCATTCAGTTTTTCTGAGCTTGGAGAAGTCATATCTCAAAACCCCTACCCCCACAGCTAGGATTCTGGTATATTTGAGCTGAGACCAGTGATATCTAACTAGCGAGCCACACGAGAGCATTAGGAAACCAGTAATAACAATATTCAACCTACATTTGGACAGGTAAAACAAAATACTGTTGGGGGAGACAAGAGAGAGTTGACAGGTATCGTTGTCATAACAGAATCAAAGATCCAGGATCATATACTTCTCCTGTACAGGAGTGTGTTGATAGATTGGGGAGAGTTTCTGACCCTTGGCCTATGAGTCAGCATGTATTGTGACTGCTGCCAGTCATCGGCAGGTATTGTTCTGGTTGCTGTCAGGTCACTCTGGTTGTTTTTGTTTGGTTCCGCTTGTTTTTATGCCCCTGGGATGGTAATCAAATGATGTCATTCTTGTGGCGATCAGTTGTGACCTTGACCTTGTAGCATTTTCTAGTCTTCTATCGGCAGGCGCGCTGGTTTCATACGCGGTACTACAGCTGGGGTACACTGGCTTTAGTCTGCACTTGGTATGCTTGCCTGTGTATCACTCGCGCTACACCGGCACTTCTGACGCGGAGGGTCTGCCGATAGAAGAGTAAAAATTCAAACGTTGCCATCCCCTCATGTACCTCATGTACATCTCGATTTTAGACCTATGTGGCCAACATACTGATCGCTGTCAATCCGTACAAGGAAGTCAGGAGCCTGTATGACACGGATACCATCAAATCGTACAATGGAAAATCTCTGGGCACCCGACCCCCTCACGTCTTCGCCATCGGTCAGTGTCATTGATTGCTAACAAAGACCTGCGTTCTCGTGTCAGTGTCGTAACTCCATGCAGCTGTGCGTGACAGGTGACAAGTCATACAGAGACATGCTCTACTCCAAACAGAGCCAGTCTATCATAGTCTCTGGCGAGTCGGGTGCAGGTAAAACAGAGTCGACGAAATACCTGCTGCGCTATCTCACCGAGAGCTGGGGCAGCCACGCCGGCAGCATAGAGGATCGAATTAGACAGTGTAAGTATTGAACAGTGTAAGTGTCAGGCAGTGTAAGTATCGTGTAGTGTAAGTATCGTGTAGTGTAAGTATCGTGTAGTGTAAATGTCCGACAGTGTGAGCTTAGAATGCTGTCTGAAAGTAGTTACCCGTACATGAACTTTGACCCTTGATCAAACCCCATTTTTACACAGCCACACCATTGCTGGAGGCGTTTGGTAACGCAAAGACTGTGCGTAACAACAACAGCAGCCGCTTCGGCAAGTTCGTTGAAATCCATTTTGACAACAAGAACTCGGTTTGCGGAGGTAAGAATGCTGTCGTTGCGTCGGAGTGTGTGGGACTGTCATTGATAACAGCGAACCAGCTAATTACAACCGACCTGTCCATGAGAGAACATCATGTAATGTCTTGAGTTGTCTTCTCTTGCATAATACCCCCCTCAACCAAGTAAACAAAGCCCCTCCAATTAACATCTTGTTCTGATGGCAATAGCGTAGTATTAGTAGTCTCCATAGATTGGGTTGCTGCTCCAGTCATTACGATAGGCCGAGAATGGATTATGATAGCCCGAAAATGGATTGCGCATCAGCAGCTCTGCATTTGTTCATGATACCAGCTGGTGCTGTAGAACCAGCTTTTATAGTGCAGGTCTAACAGCAGCGAGAAAATGGCGATGGCTATCATATAGATTGCTCTTTGGAAATTACACTCGTTATAACATGTATAGGAGTTGTCTTCTCGTTTATGGGATCACTATTGTTAGATCACTATACTATTTGTTCCATGATAAATTTGAAGGAAGCGCTTGTATTTACGTCGCTACCTAATCCTGTTCTACAGTACCGCGTGTGTTTGGAGTTGCCCTTCCGTGCTTCTACAGCTTATTGCTATCTATTCAGGCTACATATCGCACTACCTACTGGAGAAGTCTCGCGTCTGCGTTCAGGGCAGCGAGGAGAGAAACTACCATATATTCTACCAGCTCTGCGCCGGTTGCCCCGCCCAGACCCAGAAGCAGCTCCGTCTACTTCCTCCAGACCAGTTCCGCTATCTGAATAGAGGCTGTACTCAGTACTTCGTCGGCAGCGGCTCAAGTGTAGACAAGTCCCGCATCAGTAAACAGGTAACATGCCCGTTGTATAGCGTGTTATATATGTCTACTTGCGACGTCCAATCAGTGAAGATCTTGACCCAGTGACCTTGACGTTCTAAGATGTTAAGTTTTGTCAAGTGATAGGGCAATTTTTTATTCGATAATTGAAGTTGTCTTTTTCCTGTTTGGCCCAGCCCAATGCTTCTATCTTTTTATCTTGTTCAAACTGGACAGGCCAAATGGGAAGAAAGACAACTCCAGTATATAGGTCGATTACAAGATCATTGCCGCTTTAGTAGGTCAAAGAGGTTTTAGCTGTAGTCGTTTCACAGATGAGATGTTTGGTTATTAATGTCTGATGTGATAGAATTGATTACATGGGGAGACAACTATCTGATTGTGAAGCAGTCGGTGTATTTGCATTATATACTGTAAACTTGGTATTGATTGCGGCCTAAAGTATAACGGTTTTAAGTGAGGGCAAATGATACGGGTTGTAACAATAATGGATTGGCATGAGTGACATATAGGCTTACTAAACTCCATATCACTAAAACGGACTTTTTGATAACATTGCTGAGCGACTTGTTATAAACGCTATAAATAGAACCTCGTTATAGTTACCATGGTTACAGTACATATGGTTGGGATCTATAGCTGCAATAGCTTGTGATAAATCAAAAATTTAGAACACAGTAAAATGAAGCTTATATGAATGCTTTCCCTGTAGGGTAGGACAACTCCCAATTCCGAATGAGAGCCAAGCATAGCTGGTACCTTGTCTGATAAATTGGTCGAATTTCAGATGGCGCAGAAGGGAGCACTCTCCGATATTATCAGAGACGATGTCAAGGACATGCAGAAGACGTGGACGGCCATGGATCACATGGGAATCGGAGACTCGGAGAAGATGGCGATATTTACCATCATCGCCGGCATCCTTCATCTTGGCAACGTCTCGTTCGCCGACGACCCCAACGACAAGAGAGGTAACTCATTTATTTGTTGAGGGATGACAACTCCAAAGCGATAAATATCTTCATATATGTGAGCTGTCTTCGTTGATACAGATGAGCCTCCATGATAAAGATTCATTGATTGGCATTTTGGATGCAGCGTCTGATATTATCATGAGCATTTCTAGGAATGGCAATGCTGCATGCTTATTTAGTATCATTGCTCTCTCAATGACTGTGAAACATGATGTCTCTTTTTCAACGTCGATAATCATATTTCAATGTCAACTGTTGGTTATTGATTTTTGTTTCCTGGTATACGGTATGTAATAACTGCACGTCAATATGTATCAGGCTGTCAGTAATGGATGCCGATTGCTCCTCCATTCACTAATTGTTTTCACCAATCACATCTTCCTGTTACGTTGTTGTTGAATTTTGTGTTGCGACCCATTTCTATGTCGTTGTGACCTAATTACAGACAAGCAATGGTCTGGTTAGTATCTGTGTTAGGAGTTGTGTTGCCCTGATTATTCACTGTCCCTTCTGACGGTTCCACTTTTAGCTTGTTAGCGTTTTATGTGCCTTCTACCTCTGACAATTGACTCTTGCAAATCTTGGTAATACCTCACTTATTAGACCCTGGTCTAATTAGTGAGGTATTACTGTACACTTTCCACATTTCATTTCACATGCCTTCAGTTTCCTGTGAATATAAGGTTGTCGTTGACATCTCTAGTGTTTACTGTTTTATCGACATGTATCGACAGGTGGTTGTATGGTGGAAGAGAAGGCTGAGCGTAGCCTGTCCGACGCCGCAGCGCTCCTGGGACTGAACAAGGATGATCTGAGACAAGCACTGACCAGCCGTGTCATGCAGGCCACCCGCAGCGGTGTCAAGGGAACAGCCATCATGTAAGAAGCACTATGGTTGCCATCCTTTATCAGTTTATCTCCTAGCAACAAGATAGTTTAGATTATATAAGTATAGATTTTTAATTTACCAAAGTAATATCCTTTGTGTTGTCTCGGCTTCTAGTATTTTATTTCTCATCTTTTTTCTGACATCCAGGGTACCTCTGAAGACTGGGGAGGCATCGTCAGCGAGAGACGCCCTGGCCAAGTCTATCTATAGTCACTTGTTTGACCACATTGTCACCAGAATCAACGAGGCTCTGCCCTTTGCTTCGTCAAAAAGTTTCATAGGTAAGACAACTCCCATCGAGTTCTTGAATTTTTTACTGCAAACTGAATTCTTGTGCTCAAAAATGTCTGTGCGTTTGGTATCGCGACAATCAAAAATTATTGCCATTTCTACTTAAGTTTGAGTAGCATGCTCTTACCGAAAACGTATTGCGAAAGCTTCTCTTGTCATCATCGGAATTTGCAAAAAACAAATTTAAAGCCACACCCCAAAACTTTTGCCACGTATCATCTCTGAGGAGTTGCTTAATGATGTTTGCTTTATGATTGTAAGTTGTTTCTTATGTCATACCAAACTGTACTTGGCATGGCTGCCTCATTTTCCTCACTAGCGTCCTTGATATACAGTATAGTCTTTGTGCACATTTATTTGATATTTTTGTGTAGGTATATCCACCATATAGTGATGTCTGTCTGTACGCAGGTAAATATTTTCATCTGTATACAGGTATATTGGACATCGCTGGGTTCGAGTATTTCCAACACAACAGCTTTGAACAGTTCTGTATCAACTATTGCAACGAGAAACTACAGCAGTTCTTCAACCAAAGAATACTGAAAGAGGTACGGTCTATCCC
>ERZ1740065.3206-NODE-3206-length-10239-cov-10.552828_pt1 | contig 10239 bp, 3 predicted proteins | sample MGYA00581738_ERZ1740065 | MGnify/ENA primary metagenome ERZ1740065 (study PRJEB43018, sample SAMN04849749) | marine metagenome | isolation source: floating plastic debris | place: Pacific Ocean | collected 2008-09-01 | study: EMG produced TPA metagenomics...
TGTCACAGTATTAAACTGTCACAATATTACGCTGTCACAGTATTAAACTGTCACAGTATTAAGCTCTCAATATATGAAGCTGTCACGATGATGTGAGCCTTTCACAATATGAAACTGTCACAATACAAGGCTGTCACGATATGAGCTGTCACAATATGAAGCCATCAGGATGTAGCACGATTATATTGTGTAGATATATTATAGAATACTCGCCTATATAGCTGACCCTCGGTTTGAAAGAGTGGATATTGTCAGTCACTTCTGTCTCCCCTGCCCTGTTCCTCTGTTGGCCTTATGACAATAGCATGAAGCTGTAGGCACCTGCTGCCTATGATTAGATGCTTACTCAGTCCGCTGCCACATACCTCCAATGATATAAATGGAATCGTAGCTTGACACCATCTTGTGGAAGACTAGCTCAGTCTGCAGCGCTATCGGATAGTCAGCATCCAGGTTCTTCCAGGATGCGATAGTTGAATCGTAGGTCCTACATCAATGACGTAACACAGCCAGAAATTAAATGGCGGCAAGAGGCCACTAGGGGGCGACCTACCAGATATCCCGCTGCGGTAGCCCGTGTGAGTCGTAACCGCCGGATATGTAAACATGGTTTTTATGGATGACGCATGCGTGTCCGCTCCTCGCCTCTGGCAGTGATGGGAATGCCTTCCATTTGTCCGAGTCAGGACTATATATTTCACATGTTGGAGTTGTTGTTCCATTGGATGTTGTCTGCCCTCCTAGTAAAAAACATCAGGGGTTTTGCATGACATTGCGCTCCTCACAGTGGTTCTGTATCAGTTTGTTTTGCGTTACCGGTGGCGAGGGCTTTGCCTCTCCAGGTTACTAACGTATGATTGCATCGCTTTCTCATCATGGCACTCACCGGTCTCCACTGTATATGACCTGCGTCAAAGCTGAAATCAACACTGAATGCATGTAATACTAAATATAGCCTAAGGAAGCTATGCTTGACTTCGCTCCTACTCCATTGCTGACTGAAGGGCGACAACTTTACTAGATTCGGTGAAGCTTACAGAAGTACGCTGTTCGTCGGGAAGTTGTCTCGCATGTCATATCCGCCACTCACTATCAGCTTGGTGGTGAACGACGCAACAGCAAAGTCCCTTACTGACTTCAGCTCTTCGACGACCGATACCGACTCGGTGGCATGGGATCCTAGCCTGCCTTGCGATAGAGGTATGAGGGCAGTCAGTCCCGTCCCCGTCTTTTCGAGTAGCATCGCATAGTCCTTGTGTGTTGTCTCTCCATGGTGAATTACATCATACATCTATGTACATGATGAAGAACTGTCACGTCTCACACCTATTACAAATTGACATGTCAGCGCCTAATGCTGCCACAGTTCGCTTGTCGCCATTGATTGAAGTAAAAGTGTAAATCAAACCAAAAACAAATATTATAGCCTCTATTGTTAGCCAAGGTGGAGACGGCTAGTTATAGGGCTGAGGCTAATGAACTCTGACTATCATACCTGCCTGCAAGTGTCAGCCGGGACATATTTACCTAGTGACTTGTTATGACTTTCAGAGGGTTATAGGTACGTGGACTCGTACATACCGTGTGCGATTCCCTCCATACCTCCTTACGTTTGTCCAGCTCACCTGCGCCGTCCATGTGCTCTGATCTTGAGTCTATCTTGCTGCCATGCTACTTACTGATCAGAGAGCAGTGGACACGGTGCCGTTGTTTGTAAGTCTAGTGTGAGTAAGGTGTAAGCTTGGTGTTGGGATATGTGTTTTTATCTGAGAGTTGTTCTCGTCGCAGTCCACTCAAGCCGTCATAGCCTATCGATCTGATGAACTTAGTTTCTATTGACAAATATTGATAGTGTTTACTCAGCCTATGTATTGTAAATGATACGGCTCTTAACTTTAGGCGACCCACAATCAAACCCATTAACGGTATCGCGGTCTGATTGGTCAATTTGTTAGCCTGCGCACACGTACAGGGACTGCTTCATTTAGATTTAATGGTACAGTCATATACCCTAGCAGCGGAGTGAGTGTAGACTATGGCGTGCTGTATGTTTAGGTGAAATCTTAAATCATTTACTTGGAGCTTCCCAAATATAAGTTTGCAGCTGTTTGCGTATTAGTTAGTAGTACTAATTAGTTTATTAAACAGTTGAGGCCTAAATCTCTATCTGTTCAGCCATTCACCTTTAGAAACAAAATGATCAACATGTCCGACGCTTATCATTTCAAAGTGCACCATAGTCCTCCGCAAACTGAATTTCATTTTTAGAAAGTTGGCAACAGAATGACAAGTCATTTATTTTATAGCTAAAACAAATATGCAACTAAAAAGAAAACACCTGTCTCGTTATTTGTTAACATCAATAAATTATGAATGGTTTCTAGCGTATTGGTATATAAGAACCCTTAATGCGGTGTAAATGAAATATGTTGAATAAAGTTAGTTCTCTGGTACTGCTTGTGTGCTGCTACCACTACTGCTGCTACTACTAGTACTCGACTTGACTTCCTGTTTGCGCTTCGCCGCCTTGATTTGCTTGTCGTATCTTGACTTTACATTCACGACACATCTTCTTTGGAATTCCCTGCAACGATGATGTAGATGTTGAAATAAACAACCACGATCGTACAACCACTAGGCTAGGCGTGTGGATATGCAATTTTGCTTGACGACCGATTCTGGGGATTGCACAACCCTATACTGCACAGGTAAGATCTAGCCATATTTAAACTTGAATTAACTGCAATGAGAAAGGCATAAGTTGTATGCTTTAGCCTCGGAGGAGGAAGCGTTTTAATGATGAATTTCTCCGGATGAGGGGGGATCCCAAAACCTGTTACCAATCCTAAATCTGACCTTGACAGCCAGTATCACAGCTGAGCTGCAATATATCATCACAGTGAAGTAAAATATCTTAGTAAACCAGTGTCATTTCATTACCACAAAACTTGCAAATGCCCATTAAAGTATTCCGTAGTTTTGTGATGGGATGTGATGTGACGATGTACTACACCATTAGATGCACGCACACCTGGACATCTTAGCGGAAGTGGAAAGAAATATCTTAACTTCAGTATATTTTAGCTAAGAGACATAAAAAGCAACCGCACCCCGATCACTATATCTAGTGCGGAGGAGGTTCGGATGGTCAATTCAGCGTTGATTAAGCCATAAATGCACAAAATGTCACAATATTAATTCATATCAGAGCGTCTCTCATATACTTTAAAAGTGGAAAAAGCAGCAGAAATAAGTTTTCCCAATATGGCCATGAGAGCGAGAAGAAATATTAAGATTTGCGAATGGAGGAGTTTTTAAAAATGGAGTATAAGTACCTCCCCACCAGCTTAATCAGGATCTATAAAGTCACAAATGTTGTAGGGTTTCTTTTCAAAATGGGAGGATAACTCCCAAATGTTTCTATGATCAGACAACTCCGATCAAAAACTCCGTTGAATTTATCATTAGCAATCTCATGCAAATGGTGTACTCGCTAAATATTTTCCCATGCGGTTGTTTCCACTTTTACAGTACATGGCCATGTGGTGTTCACATCAGTGTTGCCAACCCCAAAGGACAAAATATCGTAGATTTCAGTATTCTAAAAATGAAACGTCCACATAGCCTTTAAATCCACTTTATAGCCTTTATTTCAGTACATTACGACTTGTAAAATACAATTAGTCAGTTTCTGTGGGCCTGTGGTGCACACAGACCACAATTACATGACCTAAAGTGGTAAATAAGCCACCTCAAAAGTTCAAAAAGTTGTAGATGTACAAGTAAAATCACAGGGTTGGCAACACTGGCTCACATATGTCAACATGATATGGAGGATATCACTTACTGTATTAGGGACGGTACATCAAGGACTATGATAAACATCCCTAGTCCGAGCATGACGAAAGATATAATGCTCCCTCCAATCAGCTTGCTCTCCTTGCTCTCCGTTGGAGGAGAAGCTACCGCTCTCTCATCCAGTGGGAACAGGGTGGCCGTCTCATCAATTTCTATGCAACCGAAATACACTATGGTGATTCTTATTCGTAACCCTTCAATATTTTACACGTAGTGTCCTTGGAATAGCTCGTATTTACTGATAGGTATCCCACCTGGACATGTCTTCGTCAAGAAACACCATTCTGGTTGCACTTGGAAAAAGAGGGTATCCTTGCACTTTTCATCATTCTTCTCCTCATCTGATAGGTCGCAAGTCTGTGACCTATATTTTTTACCCCATTTGTTGCCACACGTTATGCTACAGCTTGACCATTCTGTCCATGTCTTCCCAGCCCCTGATGATCAAACACAAGAAAACATATGCTATTTTTCCGCGCTATTTCACTTTCTCAAATCGGTAATTGCACCTGACTTACCGCACGTTACTTCCTCTTTCTCCACATCCTCATTGTTGACATAGACGGATTCATTTTTAGTGCTTGATCGTTCTAGTTGATAAAGGGAACGTTATCATATTTTTAAAGTGGTAAGTCACACATGATATTTTTGTTTTTAATGTTACAGTTATTCAACATATTGCAGTTTTAAGTTCAGTCATCTTATAGTTTTTATATGATGTAAGTGAGCTAGGTTAGCGTGTGTATCAGTCTGACAGTCTCTGATTAAGAGAACATGTCAAAGGTCACACAGGATGGTTGGCTATTGTGCAATGGGTGGGCCGTGATGCAGTGCTTAGCTCTCCTCATAGGTAGGTGCTTTTAATCAGTATGACTAGACGCGTACAGCCAAAATGGTTTGATTTGATTTGATATCAAAGTACAAAGTTGAGTGTACTAGCAAAAGAGGGAATGAGGTGAACGTTTGACAATTTTGCATATTATAATCTCCATATTTCTCTCTATCTCAATGCTTCATATCTCATGATATCTGATTTCAGCTTTCACAGCATTTGAGAGGTTGAAGTTCCGAAATAAAACTCACAAAAAATCACCCTTTTGTTAAGCCTACCATACTATGCCGCATGCACAGCTATAATATTAGCAACCTAGAGGTAGACCTGAATATCTTTCACTGCCCCCCTCTCTCTCTCTCCCTCTCTTGCTGCCCCTCTCTCACTGCCGCGCTCTCTCTGCCCCTCCCTCGTTGCCCCTCCCCCTCCCACCCCTCTCTCTCTCTCATCACCATTCCCCATTCCCTTCTACTTGCCCTGTTTCCCACTGCCTCTGTTTATCCTTTTCCGTTTCCAGCTACGTCAGACGTGGTTCACCCGACTAGATTTGAGTTAGAGTTTTGGTCAGCGATTGTGCAGCTAATATCATTTCTTTCCCTCATCACAGGTGCTGGTGCATCTCACCTTTACATTTAATGGCAAGGTTGACATCATCTTGCGGGTAATTTTGAGTCATCTCGCAGTTTCTGGTGCACTCTGGGTATCCACAGTGATGAAGACTCTTGTTCACTATACACTGCCAACATGTGCTGTTACAGCTGTAATTCTCCCACTCTTCCACTGACCTCAAGCTTTAACAAGCCAACTTACATGAGACACAGAACTTGAGCAGAAATAAGTGTTCTGATGATGAAATCAGTTACCTGAACAAGCAGTCTCTCGTCCGTGATCGTGTAGAAGTGCCACAGCGTAGTACTTGGCTCCACTCCTGCCACTGGCCCCACGCTCCATATCTAGTGCAAGTGTACGATACGCAGCTTGTCTCCTCTGTTTCATTTCTTCAGTTACCAAAGGGGATGAAAAATTACAGTTTCAATTGGCATAGCACTACTCGCCTCCAATACGTCATATGGAATCATTCGTCAGTTTGCTTGCCAAGCATGATTTGAGGCACAAGTCTTATCTCTCTTTATACCAACACCATTGTTTCCTACCAACAATTCTGGTATGGGTCCAGTTTGAAACCATCAGGAATTAAAACTCTTGCTGCACGTGTATTGTGTTGTGTAGCTTCTAATTCAATGTCCAGGTCGATTTACTCCATCAAATGCTCCACTCTGTCTCATTACCTCCTTCATTGTCATAAAACTACTAACTAACTCCATACTGCATAGAAACCAGTAGGCAAATGCAACCACAGCATCAATGGTCTCACAGTCATCAAAGCCTAAACATCATGATAAACTGCAACTGCTGCTGTCACATGAGTCATCACCACAGTAAATGTTCACAATATGTAGGCATATGGCAGAACTATTCCAGCAACACATTTTGTCTCCTCCTATTATTGGTGAGGGAAGGTAGTGCTCACCTGGTATTGCAAGCCTGCTGGTCAAGACTGGGGATTGCCTCACAGTCGATGAATCGCTTTCTCTTCTTCACTCCTCCCATTCCACAGTCATTGTCATCACGCTGACATACACTCCACGATTTCCAGTCTCCCCAGCAGTCAACGTCATTCAGCTTGCACGATCGTCTTTCTATCAGGCTACCAAGACACTGCTGATCTCCGGCGCATTGCCTGGTCCTTTGATAGAGAAAATGGGAAAATGACAAAAGCTGGAAAAGCTAACACTTTTGTCGCTATCATATCCGGTTATATAGTAAGCAGTAACCCAACATAAGTATATCTAAAGAGATATTCTGCCAACCTATCACTACACAATGTATCAATTAATTAACTGAGAGAATGAAAAGCTTCTACCTGTTAGTGATCGATACCCCACAGGAACACTTCCTCCAGTCTGACCAATGCGTGTAGCAACCAGGATCAGAGCAGTTCCCATACTCATAGATGTCCTGGGTGCAGTCAGCGTTATTCAGGGTCATTGAAGATGATCCAGAAGGAAACACACAGCTCTGCGTTCTTCTTGTCTCATAACAGTTACATGTCTGCCATTCTGACCAATCATCATCGTAATATGGACAAAATGAGGAGCAGTTCCTGTGATCTGTACACCAGTCTGTGAAACGAAAAACCTAATACTGTGGCCTAGCAATACCATGGAGTTTAGCCGGTACGTGTCACCAATGATAATTCAACATGAAGTTATAGTTAAGACAAGTTGATACGCTACTTGATGAAATGGTGGAGATGGCAAAGCGGAAGAACAAGAAGGTGTTTTCGATAGTTGCCTATTTCCGCACCCTAAAATTTCTCAAAATGATTAGTCTTGAAGAATTCTTGAAAATTCTGGAAGAATTCTTAAGAATTATTGAAGAGTTCTTCAATAATTCTCCAAGAAGAACTCTCAGTCCGGGGAAATAGACAATTACCATGGTTTCTATTGGATATGAAATTTATAAACCACCATGGAGTGTAAATGACAGAAGAAACTCATTATTTTAAGTTTACGTTTTGACACAGGCTGTTACATGACCTCAAGCTTGCACAAAGGCAAATATACACCCACGTTCGATTCACTCAGACGTTGGCATGTATTACCTTCAATTTGTGCCATCAAGGTATCTTTAGCTTTGGTAGATATAGTTGATGAGGCTGTAGTAGAATCATGGCTTAGAGTACTAGCTTCCGTTGGCTGAGTGAAGTTGTTACTCTGATCAAACTGCTTGCACCTACAATACACTGCGGTACAATAATACATGCATCAACCACCCTACTCCGGCCGGTGATAAGCCCCCCAAGTAGTATGTGTGCGGGTACGGAATGTGAGAAACCATAGTCATTGTCTATTTCCCCGCCCTGAAAGTTCTTGAGAAGTTATTCAAGAACTCTTAAGACTTCTCAAGACTTCTTTTTTGAGCAATTCTAGGCAGGGAAATAGACAACTACTGAACGGATTCCTGCACTCTACAGGCACAACATAATCTGTGAAATCCCACTTGTAGCTCTATTGCATGATGCTGCAAGTCAGTCAGTACCTTGACCGCAATTGTGCTCCTGTCAAACAGTCACAGGCTCCCCATTCCATCCAATTATACCCACAAGAGCAGTTTCCCACTTCTGTACCATTTGCCACACATTCCTGGTTGAACATGTCGGTGGTTGGGGTAGCAGAGCCTAGGAGACACTGGCGCTCTCTACTATGTGTTCCATCCATCTCCATCACCGAGCACGGCTCGCAGGGTGACCAGTCTGTCCAGAGCGAATACCTGACAACGTATGTTAGAATGATACATTTATCAAGTAATCAAACCCTATAGAAGGATTGCTTTGCATTGGAAACATTAGCGATGATGCCAGAAGACTACACAGAAAAAATTTTTGATATCAAAAACTTTTCCAGAAAATGTACACCTATTGTAACCACGATAATCAGTATAAATAAACATTGAAGCTTTTTGAGAGCAGATTCTTTTGCGATTATAAACATTATAAACATATCCCTCCCAACAAAAATCGGCATTTTCTATTCTTGTATAGGTAGGCGCCGGTGTTATGCAGGGTGTAGTCTGCACTTAGCATGCTATCGCTGACTTTAGTATCAGCGTACTAACGAAGCATCGGCTTAACACTGGCGCTTATGAAACTGGCGCGCCTACCGATAGGAGAGTAAAAACTGCCAATAATTCCAGGCCATGGTGTTACATACCATATAGCGTGATGTGAACCTACCGGTTACACTTGTCCCTGCAGTTGTATGGCTCCATATCACTTCCCTCGCAGTCTCCACCCAGCGGCAGGGGTTTCATTCCCAGTGGCTGGCATTCTACGCCTCGTCTACCCATATCATAATCGCAGTAGCACATGTCCACATTCACCCGCGTCGGACATTGGCAACTCAAACTTGTCTTGTTTGTCTCAACGGTGCCTACAGAGCCTGTAGTAAGCCATTAGGTTAATGTTCATAGTCATACTAGTCACAGTAGTCATAGGAGTTAACCTCGTTTGTCACATTGCTGACGTATTATTATATGGGACGGTATGCACCGTATACTAGGCGTATTAGGAGTGCAAATGCATATACTGTATGTATGCGCTGTTGTTTAATACGTTTTATATAATTTAGTATGCCTACTGTCTACTGCTTGTTGTCTTATGCGAATTGTACCTCTATAATCAAGAGTGAATTCATTGGTGAGGATTTTTGAATGCTCCAGTGTTGTAGCTGTTGAAACTAAGGATTAAGGACCGAAATATCTCACCCCTAATTTGCCAATCTTATTTTCCGAAATAAAGTTTAACAGCGTCTTCTCATTATATGATCTACCCTGCCGGAGCTCATTTCTCTGTGCAGAAAGCTTTGCTAATAAAAGCTCTATTATCAGGGCATTAACAGCAAGAAAATCTAAGAAATCTATGTCTTTGGCTATATGAAGTGTAGTCTAGTTACCTAATCATACAAGTTTCTCATTCTTTTTTTAATCCAGTTCATTTCTGAAAATAGTTTATCAACGGTAATTTCGACTCACAGATGGGATTTCTGAGCACCATGTGACCACTGACATAGTGAGCTCCCTGCAAGCAGCGTCTTGAGTCAATTCTCCGGCGAAAGTGAGCGCTATCTGGTTGACAAACACAGTATTGACTCCATTCCATCCAGCTGGGGCACCAGCTAGAGCAGTTCCCTACCTTTGAAATGAAGGAAAGTTGGATTGTGGTTAATCTAATTCACTGGCGGAGCATCTGCTGCTGCTATCATTGTAATACTGGAGCACTGCCAGGCTCTTAATGAACCGTTCTTCCAGAACTGAGTGACTTTAAAGTTGAGTCCGACTACTTATAACAGGCTGAGAAGAATATCCACCTGCTCGGTTCTCTGTGTGGTGTTTGTAGCTGCTGTAGTCAATTTATAGATAGTGCCCGTGCTACAGTAACATTCTTCAGATACTGATGTCGAAGTTGGTGTTGGGTTGTCCGTTGTTGTGACTGATGTGTGTACAGTGCTGGGTGTAGTTGAATGCACAATGGGTACAGTTTCTGAAGCAGCTGATGCCATTTTTGGAGCAGTTTGAGTTGTGTGTGAAGTTCTCAATGTAGTTTGCGGAGTAGTTGATGTAGTACAGAGGCGGCCATTGTAAGTCCACCGGCTATCACCCAGCATAACACAGGGCCTGAAAGACAAATTACACAATCAAAAATATTTAGGAAAACGTAAATGATCAAACCTGAAGGCGAATATATGTCTTCATACCATTGATACATTGACTCGCTCTGTTCACTACTCTCCATACATATACACAACCTGAATTCTTGAGTCACTAAACAGTTCTACGGGAGGAAAATGCTTCAAAGGCTCAAAATTCTGTGGAAATATTGCTAGATCAGGATGTGGATTTGAAAATTATAGTGAAGTAACCTAGAAGCCTTGTCTCACACAGCAGTGGGCGTAGAGGGGGGAGGGGGGGGCTTATATAGTTATTATCTT
>ERZ1740065.3207-NODE-3207-length-10238-cov-11.329765_pt1 | contig 10238 bp, 6 predicted proteins | sample MGYA00581738_ERZ1740065 | MGnify/ENA primary metagenome ERZ1740065 (study PRJEB43018, sample SAMN04849749) | marine metagenome | isolation source: floating plastic debris | place: Pacific Ocean | collected 2008-09-01 | study: EMG produced TPA metagenomics...
GTGTTATACTTATGTTTTTTTGTTTTGTGGCCTGGTGTAATGTGGTTTCGTTGTGGGGTATGGTTTTTTTTTTTTTGGCGGGGGAGTGAGGGGGAGAGACAATCCCTCGGCTCTACAGTGAGGATATGAATCCCTCAATATGTCATAAGCTGATGGTGGAGAGATTGGAGCTGGATTAGTTACGAAACTGTAGCCTCCTTGCCTCCCATAGCGATCTATACTTAGGCAATAAATCACTGCCTCCAGGCCATCGGTGAATCACAGGCTGGCAGACGCTGCAGACCTCATGCAAATATCCGTCCACAGAACAAATATCTATCATCACCAAAGAGGTGGAAATAAAACGCAGCACCGAGTGACTGCCAGTGACAGTTGGGGTGTAGTGTTTGCAGGGTGTGCGCGCAGGATCCATAGGTGTGACAGTTATGGCAAAGGAAGGGGAGCGGGGGTTGAACGTCGGACAGGTGGCGCAGATCATGGTTGTCTGCATGCTGATTCTACTATCAGCTGGATGTTTCTACTTGTTCCTCGAAGTTCAAACTGTGCAGCAACAGCTTCACTCCTTGAGATTCCAAAGCTCTTCAGCATATGAGCAGGTGAATAGAATCGGCTTTTGATTTTTGCGCATGAAATGTATTAAACTATCATATCCATTAGAAAACCTGTGTACGATTACCAAACATACAGTCATCACTTTACTCTCACTCTCAGCGCAAGCTTAAGAATAACTGCTGCATAAAACATTAACGAACACAAGTTTTCCAGGTGCCCACTGGAGATGCTCGGGAGACAGCTGCAAAGGAAAGACGCCACAAACGTGATGGTGGGTCTAATACTCTAATAATAGAGAGCAGCTAACTCACATAATTTTGATGCAAAGAAAAATGAATTTCAGTCAATAATTAGGAAGAAGTTTGAGGAATTTATACCGTCATCATGATTGTGTGACTCGTTAGATTCTCCGTGCGGTGGAGAAGTGGTATTGGACGATGACAACATGGCTGTAAACATAACGTCACCAAACTACCCTAATGATTACCCGAATGGAGTGGACTGTGAGTGGATTGTGAGGCCTACGTATCCAACTCCTTTCGCCTACTCTCACCCTGCCGGCCCAATCCTGTACATCATGGCTAACGACACGGTGTCAATAGAGAGCAGTGCCGACTGCAGCGCGGATTCTCTGACGGTGAGTTGTTATGTATGGAAGGGCAGTGAGATCATCATGTTAATCACTACGACGCCACATGTGGCATCCACCTTGTTTTGAAAAACAATCTAATGGGACATAATTGGTATTCGTTCATCAATTTCTCTTGTGAAGATTATAATAACTTGATTTTATTGCCATGACAACATCCAATAATACCGAGCTTAGATGTTAGGATTAGAGCCAAGTAAAGGTGGGCGTAATTAGGACATCATGCTTCATCGAAAACTGATTTAATTGCACTCATCAAAAACAAGCCATACTAGTACACATTGGCTGGAGACGTGGGGCATCAGCAACACTGACATCAACATAGACAGCACCAACTGTAACTATCAAGTGGTGATAATCAAGCTTGCTTGCCTATGAATATGCAATGCCTGATATCTGGTCATATGATTCGAGCCCCCCTCCCCCATAATTCTCCTGCACTATACTCGTGCTTTTTGTTGTAATGCCGGTGGAAAATGTAAGAAAATACTCACTCCAGGCATACTAGCACATTGCACTAGACAAGCCGACTCTGGGAATAACAAAATAAGGAAGAAAACACACCTTCTCCAGGCATAGACATGCACCAGTAGACACGCCCACTCCATGCACATCAATGTCCTACATGCCAAAGAAACATAAACCACAATAACTCTCTTCTTACCTACCCAGTACCAGAATTAGGATGCCTTCATGATGCTGAGGCTTAGGGAGTTGTGAAAAGCTCAGAAAATTTCACAGAGATTACATTGTGCATGTCTGATTCATCATTATCTACTGTTTCAATCCGTTTGTCAGGTGCGAAATATGGAAGTTGTGCTCCCCTGCACATGAGAAATCAGGAAATCCTTTTGCTAATGAGATGATTGATTGATACCGCGTTCCTTTTTAATCCATCTGCTTTGGTTTGAGCAGCAGACTTGTGGGTTCGAGCTGGGTACTCATCAATCAGATTTAGATCCTAAGCTAGGGATTACGCGGCTGAGTGGGGATGGAGTCCTGATCAACAACATTCTGACGAGTCAAAAATAACTCCACTTTTCCCTCAGTGCAGGGGTGAAACCAAAATCTGCGTCCACAGCGTTGATTCTTGTGGCAAAGAGAAGGATTCTAAGTCTTGCTGATGGTCTTTACAGATTCGAGCCAATGACATCAAGGGGCCAGTTCTAGGCAGGTTTTGTGGTGAAAATGTCAGCCTACCTCGGTCTATCACCCACCGAGGGCCTCTTCACATCTCGTTCAAGTCTGATGGAAAGTCTGTGGCCAAAGGATTCAGCCTGTCTGTCAGATGTACGTAACGGCAAACAGGATGCATTCTTTCAAGCTTGTTGTGGACTTCAACAGTTGACCTCTTATTGTATGTATATTTATTAGTCTCAGCAGTGACAAGTTTTATTGCACCTGGTGCGACGGAAAAGAAAATACAAGGTAAGAGAGTTAAAACTACAATCACAAGTATTTGATTCAGCGGAATTTGAATTCAAACAAATTCAATCTCCTCGAATACCTTTTGAGAACCTTTGCAAATGATCCAAGTAGTACTCCGCTGTATTATGTATGCTCTGTTACCGGAGAAGGCTACTTTGGTACTCTAGCGCGTAAGGTGACTCGAGATCGGCTATCTATTTTTAGCTAAAAGCCCAAGTTCTAAGGAATCAGAGCGTAAGATTTGTGTCTATGTTTGTTGTAAATTAAGAGAAAAGGCGGAATAGCAAGCAAAGCTCTAAATGTCATGTATGAAGCTGGTAGTGCATCTGTCCATCTTGAGGGTAGCACATATCGTTCTACTGCATAGCGACATCAACGTTATGAGTAACGACGTGACGGTGGTTCTTATTGTGAGCCTGGAAGTTTCTAGTAATACATAATGTTGACCGTTGCTGCTGATTACAGGTCCGGCCCAGAAGACATACATCAGGTGGGGGAAGAGGTTCTGCCTCCAGGGTTCTGTGCTCTACGACGGTAAAGAAATAGGATCATACTTACCTCACTGCCTCACATTTCATTCGTACACGATCGCCATCTTCCTTTCACAGGTTATGCAGTGGGACATGGCCAGACCATAGCCTGTGCTCCTTACCCAGTCGACCTGCAACACGGCGACACAGAGATAAGTGGTGGCATGGCCCTGGCAACTTTAAAGTACAAAGCTGACGCAGAAATGATGGCGGCCATTGGCGAGGATGTAGGAGGAAAGATGGTGAGGTGTGCGCGCTGCCACATGGCCAAAACAGAGCTGGTAAGTGTCTCTGGTATATCCTAACAGAAGCCTGCAAGTGAAAAAGTCTATTTTGAGGTTTTAGGCTCTTTACAATAATCAGCAAACTATGCAAAAACAGGAAAAGGGAGGGGAGAGGTGTTGAGGGTCGATCTTAGCAAAATGATGAGTTGGTTTCGCTTGAGCAGTGAAGGATTGGGAGACACTTGCAGCAAATTTTTCTCAGTTGGGAACACAACATTTTTGTCAAAATAAAGTACTAGATTTCTCCACTATGAGATGTAGAAGCAAGGCCAGCGTAGCTCCGGATTTTGCTTTTGGCTGATGCTCGAACCAAATTGTTCATTTGTTCTTGTCCTAAACCATCAAACCATTGCATTAGGATGCTGATCACACTAGGCTCCCCGGAGCACATATCGACATCTGTACTACTTAATGAAGCCATGAAGCCAAGCCAACACAGTGCACTGTACAACTGCTGTGATGATTGTGATTGTACATGTATATACTTAGCAACATTCTATCTATCTAGTCTGTACACCTACAATGTTAGTAATGAGTCTTACTGGAGTTTGAAATCTTAACCTCACTTTCATGCTTTTTTTTCAGTTCACCGTGATTGGCTGGAACAGTTGCCATAGCAGCGAATGGACAACAGTTTACTCAGGCTTCTTGATGGGGATCGATAATGGTGGGAAAACTCCAACATCATCTGAGTCCATCTGCTTAGACCGTGATCCGGACCAATTCACCAAGGAAGGGGCAGTGGGCGCAGGCCCCCAACTGGCCATGTTCACCTCAGGCTATGGTTTCTGGTTCCCAAACAAACCAGTACCGTGTGCTGTTTGTGCTAAGTAGTAGTTAACAAACAGCAGGTTCAGGGCATTCCTACTTATCTACGCTGATATTTCTGCCCAAAATGCTCATCAATGCATGCGGTTATGTAGTTACTGGAGATACACAAATAAACGAGGTTAATGCAACAACTTTAAACTTGCTTCTCCATAGCTGAAGGGGACAAACAGACATGGTACATATCCCTATCAATGAGCAGCAGCACTGTGCTTATCATAGTGATGCGCCTGTCGCGTTAGTTACATCGTGACGCATAGCCAAAACTGTACAAAATGTCAGACAGGTAGCTTTCCAGGGAAACTTTTTCATCATGACCTTCAATGTAAGGTCATACGGTATGACGTTGATTTTGAAGCATTAGTACCTTGGTAAACGAAAGATGGGTTGGGGGTACCATGGGGGTAAGCATAGAAACTAACCTTTCTTGCGTTGCTTCTTTTCCTTTTTGGATTTCTTGCTCTGAGAACCGATACAAAATAATATGAGTCATAACCAGCTGTAGCCGTTGGACTTGAGCTGGTGAATTCCAGCACATGAGCAATGAAACCACACACACAACAACGAAGTGACTGACCAGTGTGCAGGGAACCGGCAGCAGTCTGTTCACGGTCTCATCTATCAGAATTCCTTTTCCCTAATTGAACGAGAAGAATCACACTGAGATGCCTAGAGTTGTGATAGGCACACCAAGTCATAATCCTACCAACCAAATAGGGTCCGAGGACTCTGCGACAGAAATGCTTTGCCGAGTCAGTATGGCTGGCTGTGGTATACCAGTCCTGGTATCTCTGCAGCAATCCAGCAGTTGTGTCAATACACGATTGGTAAGAAATACGGCACAAAATTAAAACATGCAGATGGTGGATGAGATCAGCAGTGAATTTGACACAAAAATTTCTATTAGAAAAATTTCCAACTACAGAATACTTTGTAGCAATTTGGGAGTTGTCTTCCCCTGGATTCGGTCTAGCAGCTATTTGAAGACAACAAAGATTTGTTTTTAAAGAAATGACAACGCACTATAATTTGCTACAATCTTTAGTTTTACTTTTAAAATTAATTTCAACCAAACATGCAATTATCTCAGTTTGCTCAGCAATCAATGAAGTACCATACGTAGATCTATACCAGGATTCTCCCCAGATAGGGGGTACACCCCTATCTGGGGAGAATCTTGCAATCTACCTGAGCGTTGTCGTGAGTATCCTGCACTCCACTATCATTATCACCAGCCCTGTTTGATGTGTCGCTGACGTATTTTGTCAGACTGGCTTCCAGTTTCTTCGCTGCAATTAAATCACCACTTTATAATCAACGAAATACGGCAGCATGATTTTTTTATGTTATTTCTGCTCACTAAGGTAGGCAGACAGGAAGTTGCGCAATAACACATGTTGGGTATAACTTGTCCAAGGTCATAGAGTGACGTATCGATTAATAAACAATAGACTAAAAGAAATCAGTTGTGGAAGTTCAGGTAGCTATGGAAACCAACCTTTATTCTTGCGCCTCTTCTTCTTGTTTCTCAACCTATTGGCCTGTGAATCAATATACGTTACATGAATTACAAGTATCGTTATTCAAGTTACGGTAAAACAGGAAATTTTCGTCTGTCAAATTTTTGTGTTCCCTTCATTTTCGGTTGAAACGAAAAAATTCCTTGCAAATATCTCTCTATTGAATGTCCAATGCAAGAAATGCAAATATACAAATTATGTAGTTCCACAAAATGTTGTGGCGGATAATAGCAGAAAAATTATGCTGACAAAGATTCCATGTTTTCAAGTAGCCCACAGGTATTCATAAACTGCTTCAGTTGACAGCTGACCTTTTTGCGGTTTGGAGTTGTCTCCTTCCGTACTTCGTTGACATCAGCTTGGGTCATGTTCAACAAATTCTTTAATTTATCAACACATTTCGCCTTACATGACTCTATATCACCTCCTGCAATAGCAGATAATGATTATCAGCAGTGATATTATGTTGTGAATAAAGTGATAGCGTTAATGATAAGCCAAGCAAAGTTCTCTGTCAGAGTTGTCGCACTATGAAAACTGTTTGGAGTTATCGTCTCATTATGAACATGAGTGCTAGGACGATTGTGTGATCATAGATGGTACTGCTTTCATGCTTTGAATTTGATTGAAAAACTGTAGGAACAGAATCGATATGATGATGCAGAGCGCACGTGGTACGATACGGTGAAGCCAATATTTCTATGTGAAAGTTTTCCTAGGGTTTCTAACGCTGAGAAGACAACTATTGAATTCCAATAAGAAATAACATCAACATTGAATCTAGCCCCACTAGTATCAGCATCAACCGCACTTGAGCCCTCCTTCACCCATAGACATAGTGTAAAAGTGTAAAAATATTTAGCAAATATTGTGATTTTCACGAGATTGTTAATGATAAATCCAGCAAAGTTTTCCGTAGGAGTTGTCATATCATGAACACTTTTGGGAGTTGTCGTCTCATTATTACTAGAACCCTGCGATGATGGTAGTAGGCACATATGTCACCTTATAGATGCTGATTATTTTCAGTGGGGAGACAGTTCTAATCTATTTTTGAAATGGACTCCATCCACAAACGCTAACATTTCTTCCCACTATCATACTCATTTTAGGAAAACGTTAAATACTTCCGCCACATAGGCTTCCACTTTCACATCAGTGAAGAGAATATTATGATATCCGCTATTCCGTTCTGGAAGCTATGTTATTGCCAGTTGGTACAGTTACATAATAGTTGCTATGACGACTCACCCTCCTGAATGACTTGCCCATACATGCCAGGAACGGGAGCGGAGACGATGTACAGCCCGTTGCCCGACGGCATGACGTCAAACGTTAATTCATCGATAGAGATCTTCTTCTAAAACATGAATGGACTATATTAGGCGGTAGTGCCGTATACAGTGCTGGCATCTCTCCATGGACAACCTAAGTGGGCACGAGGAGGTTTTAGAGTGAATGATCATGCTGGCAGCTCACTTGAAGTTCATCATTTTACCTTAATGAATTCTGGAAGAGGAAGAAATAGGAGATGAGATGGTCATATGCAGATAAGGAGCAAGAGGAGGGAGATTGAGGGGGAGAGTGGGGCGATAGGGGAGAGAGAGAGGCAGATAGGGGGAGAGGGGGAGAAGGAGAGGGGGAGGAGGGGAGGCAGGTAGGGGGGGGGGGGGGGAGAGAGAGGGGAGAAAGAGAGAGGGGGGAGAGGGGAGAAGGAGGGTAGAGGAAGGGAAGGGAAGGAGGGTATGGAAGTGAGAGATAACAGGATTGGGAATGAAAGCAAGTGTTTGGTTTTCAACTACTAGTAATGGCCCAAACAGATCAGAGGTTTGCAGAATGGTGCGTTTGATAATAAATAGCTACTAAAAGCATTACACCAGCAGCTGGTGCAAACAACTAACACAACAGCTTTCGCCTCCAAAGTACAGACGAGCGACTGACTGGCACAGTCAGCAACTGATTCCCTCACGCTTTTTACAGCATGGCACAGAGAGAAGCACAGCAGGAAAAGCTAGAGAGCATCAGTGTTCTGGTGCATAGACACACAAACTTCAGAGCAAGACTTCATGTAGTTTGCCGTGACAAGAAACTATAAGAGAACTCACATTGACTGGAGCCATCACTTTCGCCGGTGTTGATCATCAACCTGTGGCTTATTAGCACGTGGGAAGCAGCGTTACGTGATTGGCTTTAATTTGTGCGCAATAATGACGAGTAGACAATTCTAATAATCACGTGATCAAATTGGCAACAATAGCAAAAAGTGTGAACGTGGGTCGCAACAGGCTTTGCGATTGCCAGCAAACCAGCGCAAGCACTGTCGCCGACAGTTGCGATCAAGTCTGATTTTGGTAGCCAAAGTGCGCTACATAGTGATGAAGGGAGCACAACTCCTACATCGTGTCGAAAAGAATCCCTGCAGGTTGTGCGCACTCCACAACAAACTACGAACACAAAGCTTCACTATTCTCAGACTATCTCTCAACACTGTACCTTAACTTAACAAGTTGACTCTCAGCTGCATCAATCACTTTCAAAGAGAGAGCAATTAGCAATGGATCAACCAAAACAGATGATTACTGTATCTGAGAGAATATAAGAGAATATATGAGTCTCAATCGTCTCCTAGTCTCCCCATCCATTCATTTACATACAACCCGTCCCCCTCCCTTTGCACTGTTACTAGACAACTAATAACTCTAATCCACTTCATAGTACGATCACCATCTAGATCAGCCTAAACAGGCATTGTTGATGATCCCATTTTCAGGTGGGTTCAGTCTTGGCATCCTGCTGGCTGGGGAAGCCATCCTTTGTCTCTGATTCCACAGACCATGGTTCTTGTTACGCCCCCCTGCGGGTCACCCATGATGAAAGTGTGGCTTTCCTGCTCATGAATACGCCTCATGAGTCTGGTTCCATGGCAAGTTGACCCAAATTTGCCAGGGCTATCTCACCAACCAGTCTGTAATGGGTAGTCACCTAGTCAGGCTGTCAGTATAAGAACTCTCTGAGCTCCAGCAGTTCAGTTCATACTCTTTTACTAACTTTCATCTATTAACCAAGACTGTCACTAAGTGGAAAAAGTACTTTTGTTTCATGTTAGCTTCACATACTTTTTGCCATGCTGTGAATTGATTTTTTTAATAATCATGTTTTTTAAAATGTTGTTATGACAGTTGACAGCAGAAAGGTAAATAAGTTATGTACGTAGCTTTTGACCTTCCCAGATCTGTCGCTGTATTTCCCCCGGGAGACTCCCATATCTCAATCTGGCAGAATTTAGTGTCAAAATTGTAATAATTGGTTTCATATTGTTTCATGTGGCTTATTAGATAGATATTACTGAGATGAGCTCAAATATGTCAGAATCTTAGCTCTATGGGGTAGGGATTGTGAGCTATGGCTGATCAGAGTTTGGCAAAACTGAATCTCCAATATTTTCAGCCTTGCAGGTTGACAGGTCTGGTCACCTATACCTCCCAAATAATGCTTCAACACATAGACACATGATAAGAGTGACAATTACCATGTCTACGTCCGATACCCTCGTAAGCCTAGAGATAGTACACAATAGCATGTGAAACTGGATATGTACCGTGAGATGAGATTGTGATAGATCATCCAGTCACCAGTGAGTGTAAGTCCATGATTTGAAGTATTTACCGTACTCGCTTCGAATTGAGACATACGTGGTGGTATTTAGGGATCTAAAATATGCTGTTTTCTTTCAGGAATTGAGTATACGGCATGTGTAAAAATAAGTGCGAGACAAATAAATGTGAGAAGGCCTGTTGAGAAATAAACGCGATGAGTAAAATCTACAATCTTGCAACTTCCGCAATGAGCTCTACACCTTCTGAAAAATAAATGAGATGTATAATAAACACCGAAAAATGAGTTTTTTTGAAAATCGCATTGAATGCTGAATTGCAATTATGTTTACGCGTGCAGTAGGAAAATCTTATATGTGCGAAGTGTTCTGTGTTCTAACAGGCACCGTATTCCCTCATAATTAAGGCGAGCAGACAACATCCATTTTTTGCAAGCGTTTTTGATGCCGTGTCAGTGTTGTGTTATGAGTTGTATATGTATGCGTGTTAGGCGCAGGTGAAGAATTTCTTATTTTGAATGTGTCTGATCTCATCCACCTCGGCGTCCAGAAATATATGAAATACATGAATATATGGAAAGCTTGCTGTTATGCACATGATAATAGCCCTGAAAACAATACTACCTCACAGATAATACTTTCAGATAGCGCTACGCAGTTAATAACCATATCTTACTACTCAGATAGTATAGCATGCATTTAGCATATGCTGGAAATGTGCTCAGAAAATCATTCTTCGTTTTGGAGTTGTGCCTCCCCGCTTACTCCCAAATGAATCCATTAAGGCCCCGCCACACGGGAGCGAGTAGACCGGCGAGTGAGCGGATTTACTCG
>ERZ1740065.3208-NODE-3208-length-10237-cov-10.208505_pt1 | contig 10237 bp, 9 predicted proteins | sample MGYA00581738_ERZ1740065 | MGnify/ENA primary metagenome ERZ1740065 (study PRJEB43018, sample SAMN04849749) | marine metagenome | isolation source: floating plastic debris | place: Pacific Ocean | collected 2008-09-01 | study: EMG produced TPA metagenomics...
TGAAGGCCCTGCCGGTGCTGATGCTGGGCGGCTTCACCTCGATCCCCGGTGCGATTGTCGGCGGGCTGATCATCGGCGTGGGGGAGAAGCTCTTTGAGTTCGCCATTGGCCCGATGGTGGGCGGCGCGACGGAGAACTGGTTTGCCTATGTGCTGGCGCTCATTGTGCTCGTGTTCCGACCGCAGGGCCTGTTTGGGGAGAAGATCATTGAGAGGGTCTGACGTAAAACATGCAGAAGTTGGATCGCTTTCTGCCACTGCATATCGTGGTGGTCTTTCTTTGGTTGGGAACACTCCCGTCATGCGGTCTGGGTCTTTTGCTGGTGATGATGCTGGGGCGCTCTCAAGGTGGAAACGGGGAAGGGTGGCAAATCGGGCTTTTGTTACTGCTCGCGGCGTTTCCATTTTTGTTTCTTGTCTCGGGCCAGATAACCTACGCACGGATAGGTCTCGCTCGGCCAAAAGCAATTGCATTGATGTTCCACACAGCGGTTTTGATCATCGGCTCCATCATAGCGGTTACCGCGCTAAGCGCATCCCTTCCGGCGATGCAAAGGGTTGCTGCGGACGGGCCTTTGTGGAGCATTTTCGTACCCAGTATTGGGGCAGCAGTGGCTTGTTTAGCCTATCTACGCATTCTGATCGCGCGCATCACGCAAGCGGGGGACATTGATCATGCTCTATCGTGAATCCGGCGACTTCTCGACGACCTATCAACAGGATGGTCAGACATTCCCGATCAAGTTTGACCGGTATCGCTACTATGCCGTCATGGCCATTGCCTTTTGCATCGTGCCGTTTCTGGTCAACGACTACTGGGTCAACGCGATCTTTCTGCCCTTCTTGATCTATTCGATCGCGGCCATTGGGCTCAATATCCTGACCGGCTATTGCGGGCAGGTGAGCCTTGGAACGGGCGGCTTCATGGCCGTGGGGGCCTATGCGTGTTACAAGTTGATGACGGGCTTTCCCGAGATCAACATCTTCTTCCACATCATCCTCTCTGGCGGGATCACGGCGGCGGTTTGCGTTCTCTTTGGACTGCCATCGCTTAGGATCAAAGGCTTCTATCTTGCCGTGGCGACGTTGGCTGCGCAGTTCTTCTTGGTGTGGATGTTCAACAAGGTGAGCTGGTTCTACAACTACTCCGCCTCCGGTCAAATCAACGCGCCAGAGCGCACGATCTTTGGCTACGCTGTCACTGGTCCGGAGACTCTCCCCTGGGTGGCTTACATCTTCTGTCTGGCGTTCACAGCGGCCAGCGCCATCATCGCGCGCAACATCACGCGCGGCAGCACCGGGCGCAAATGGATGGCCATTCGCGACATGGATATCGCGGCGGAAATCATCGGGGGGGATCCCCTGCGGGCCAAGCTCAGCGCCTTCGCGGTCTCGGGCTTCTTCGTGGGCATCTCCGGCGCGCTTTTCTTTGCGGTCTATCTGGGCGCGGTTGAGGTGGGTGAGGTCTTTGGCATCGTCAAATCCTTCCTCGTGCTCTTTATGATCATCATCGGTGGGCTGGGATCGATCTTTGGGTCATTCGCGGGGGCGGCGTTCCTCGTGCTCTTGCCCGTGATGCTCAAACTGGCGCTCGCGGACAGTGTCGAGGTCAGCACCGCCTCTGACGTGGCCTCCTGGATCTTCTTTTACATCACTTGCGCCGGCGCGGTGCTCTTCGTGGCGTCCTGGATCCAGAAGATGATCGGCAAAGGCGGGCATCTGATGCTGCTCTGGGGCAGTGTCACCATCGTGGCCTTCTTCCTGATGGCCTTCCTCAAGGGGGGCCTGGGCTGGCCCACCGACATCGTCGCGCACGTTCAGTTGATGATCATCGGGCTTTTGATCGTGATATTCCTGATCTTGGAGCCGCATGGCCTGGCGCAGCTTTGGCGCGTGGCAAAAGAGAAATTAAGACTTTGGCCCTTCCCCCATTGAGGGGCCATCGAAAGACGGCGGGGTGACCCGTCCCATGAACATCGGACAATAACCAAGGGAGGATTTGAACCGATGAAGACCAAACTACTCACAGCGGCAGTGGCCGCAATGATGGCAGCAGGACCGGCAATGGCCGATCTTGTGTTCCCATCGCTGGACTACCGCACAGGGCCCTACGCCGCGAACGGTATTCCGCTGGCGGATGGCTATGCCGATTACTTCACCATGCTCAATGAGCGTGATGGCGGCATCGGTGGCGTCAAAACCCGCGTGGTGTCCTGTGAAACGGGCTACAACACGGAAAAAGGCGTGGAGTGCTACGAATCCACCAAGGGTGAAGGTTCGCTGGTCTATCAGCCATATTCCACCGGCATGACCTATCAGCTGATCCCCAAAGTGACGGCTGACGACATCCCGCTCCACACCATGGGCTACGGCCGGACCTCGGCCAAAAACGGCAAGGTGTTCAGCCACGTGTTCAACTACCCGGCCAACTACTGGGATGGCGCCTCCATCGCGATCAAGCATCTGCTCGACGTCAATGACGGCGACATCAGCGGCAAGACCGTGGCGCTCGTCTATCACAACTCTGCCTATGGCAAGGAACCCATTCGCACGCTCGAGAAGCTGACCGAAAAGCACGGATTCAACCTGACACTGCTGGCTGTTGACCACCCTGGTCAGGAGCAGAAATCCCAGTGGCTGCAGATCCGCCGCGAAAAGCCTGACTACGTTCTGATGTGGGGCTGGGGCGTGATGAACCAGGTTGCGATTCAGGAAGCGGCCAACATCCGCTATCCGATGGAGAATTTCATCGGTGTCTGGTGGTCCGGTTCTGAAAACGACGTGCTGCCAGTGGGCGACGCGGCCAACGGCTACAAGGCTCTTGCCATGACGGCACCAGGCGGTGATTTCAGCATCTACGAAGACCTCAAGACCCATGTCTATGACAAAGGTCTGGCCTCTGGTGCAGGCGATCAGGCCGGAACCGTGCTTTACAACCGCGCGCTTTATGCTGCGATGCTGGCGGCTGAGGCGGCCCGCAACGCACAGGAAATCCACGGTGTGGCTGAAATCACGCCCGCGATGATGCGTGACGGTATGGAAGCGCTGGACATGACCGAAGAGAAAATGGCTGGCCTCGGCTTTGCCAACTTCGCTCCGGCCTTCAGCGTGAGCTGTGAAAACCACGGCGGCAACGGTCTGGGTGCCGTTCAGCAGTGGGATGCCAGCGCCAAGACCTGGAACCTGATCACCGACTTCATGTCGTCCGATCAGGATGTGATCGCGCCGCTCGTCGACGAGGACAGCGCCGCGTTTGCAGCTGAGAACGGCATCGAAGCTGGCTGCTAAGGCTGAGAAAAGATTCGGCCGCCGCACGGACGTGCGGCGGTCGGCCATTTGAGTATTTTTGGAACGAACACGTCCGAGGTCACGCAACCCCGGGCGCCACAGGGAGACGCGGCCCATGCTGGATGCAGCCAAGACAGATGATACGCTGCTCGAGGTCAACAATATCGAGGTGATCTACAATCACGTGATCCTCGTGCTGAAAGGCGTGTCTCTCAATGTGCCCAAGGGCGGGATTACCGCGCTTCTGGGCGGCAATGGTGCGGGCAAAACGACCACGCTGAAGTCTATCTCTAACCTACTGAAATCCGAACGCGGCGAAGTGACCAAAGGCACCATCAAGTACCGTGGCGAACGGGTGCAGGAGATGCTACCCTCCGATCTGGTCAAGATGGGCGTCATTCAGGTGATGGAAGGGCGGCACTGTTTTGAACACCTCACGGTCGAAGAAAACCTGCTGACCGGCGCTTATACGCGCGGCGGTGGCAAGGGCGATATCGATGCCGATCTCGACCTTGTCTATTCCTATTTCCCGCGCCTGAAAGAGCGGCGCAAAAGCCAGGCTGGCTATACCTCCGGCGGGGAACAACAGATGTGCGCCATTGGCCGCGCGCTGATGTCTCGGCCTGAGACGATCCTTCTGGATGAGCCTTCCATGGGTCTTGCACCGCAGTTGGTGGAAGAGATCTTCAACATCGTGAAATCGCTCAACGAGAAAGAAGGCGCGACCTTCCTTCTGGCTGAGCAGAACACCAACGTGGCGCTGCGCTTTGCCCATTATGGCTATATCCTAGAGAATGGCCGCGTGGTGATGGATGGCCCCGCCAAAGATCTGCGCGAAAACCCGGACGTGAAAGAATTCTATCTTGGCATGTCCGAAGAGGGCCGCAAATCCTTCCGCGACGTGCGCAGCTATCGCCGCCGGAAGCGGTGGCTCAGTTAAAGGCTTACTGTTCTTGCAGCAGCTTCGCCCGCATGTCCTCAATCAGCTCCAACGCCTCTTCCCGCGTGTTGCGGATATTGGGGCGGAAGCCTTGGGTCTCTGCGCGCATGCGGATCGTCTCTTCGGTCTCCGACCCGGCCGCGAAGCGCACGGAGCCAAGCGAGCCCGCCTCGTTGAGCCGCTTGCCCCGATGCGCATAACGCACCCAGGCCCCGGGCAGGATCTTGCACCCATTCAGGTTCACCAGGAAGAACCAGCGCCGGTCGCTCTCGATGATAGCCGCCTCAAGATAGTCGTAGACATCATCGACATCCCGGCTGTGGTGGAAGGTGAAATGCGAGAAATCGACGTCCATGATGACCGTCTCAGGATCGAAATGCACCCGCGACGCGATCTCGTCGGCAGTATAGTTCGCCTCATGAACGATCTTGTTGCGCCGTTTGTTGGGCAGCGACCGGATGCGCGTGATGGCGGCGTCCCGATCCGAAAAGAGATTGGGATCGAAGGCTTCGGTATTGGCCGCCTTCAGGATCTGCTTGTGCGTCTCTTCCGAGGCGTCAAAGCGCACGGATCCCATGGAATGCGCCATGTTCAGCGCACGTCCCCGGCGGGAATAGGCGGTCCAGGCATCGGGCTCGATCCGCGTGCCGTTGAGGTTCACCAGAAAGAACCAAAGCGTCTCCCCCGTGGCGCGAATGCGATCTTCCAGCCGGTCGTAAAACGCGTTCACACCGCGCGTGCTTTCGAACCGGATATTGGAAAAATCTGCTTCCATGATCTTGTCCGCATCATGAAAGGTGATCCGGCTGTCCATGTCGGCCTTGGACAGGGATCTGGCCTCGGGTCGGTTTGCAATCTCAACGACCATTTTTATGTCCCTGTTTGTGTCCCTGGGGAGTCATCGACGTCGCCCCTAAATTCTGTCAATTCTATTGAAAAAGGATGCCTGACGCTGTGTCAGCTGACAACCGGCCACCCGGTCGACGGAAGGCATCTGCGCGGAGGTTTGCCACAATGAGCGCATTCTACGATGATCTCGAAACCCGCTCTGCCGAGGCGCGCGCCGCAGATTTGGCGCGGGATTTGCCCGCTCAGATCGCCCGCGCACAGGCGCTCTCAGGGTATGCCGGACGGCTAGAAACCTTTGATCCCAGCACAGTTACGGACATGTCCGCCCTCGCGCGGCTGCCGGTCTTGCGCAAATCCGATCTGGGCGCGGCGCAGAAGGCCTCCGCTCCCTTGGGCGGGCTTACATCCAAAGATGCGCGGGCTTTTGCCCATGTGTTCCAATCTCCGGGGCCGATCTATGAGCCGGGAGATACAACCCAAGATTGGTGGCGCATGGGGCGATTCGTGCATGCCTGCGGCATCGGAGCTGGCGACATCGTGCAGAACTGTTTTGGCTATCATCTGACGCCCGCGGGCATGATCTTTGAAAACGGCGCGCGGGCTGTGGGCGCGACCGTGCTGCCAGCCGGAACAGGCCAAACCGAGCTGCAGGCGCGTGCCGCGTGTGACATCGGCGTCACGGCCTACTCAGGCACACCGGATTACCTCAAGGTGATCCTCGACAAGGCCGATGAGATGGGGCTTGCGCTGGGCATCACGAAGGCAGCCGTCAGCGGCGGCGCGCTCTTTCCCTCCTTGCGACAGGAATATGCCGATCGCGGTGTCTCCTGCCTGCAATGCTATGCCACCGCCGATCTGGGCAACATCGCCTACGAAAGCCCCGCGATGGAAGGCATGATCGTCGACGAAGGCGTGATCGTTGAGATCGTGACACCGGGCACGGGTTTTCCCGTGACCCCGGGGCAGGTGGGCGAGGTCGTGGTGACCACGCTCAACCCCGATTACCCGCTGATCCGTTTTGCGACGGGCGATCTGAGCGCAGTGATGGCGGGTGAAAGCCCCTGTGGCCGAACCAATACGCGGATCAAAGGCTGGATGGGCCGCGCCGATCAGACGACCAAGATCAAAGGCATGTTCGTGCGCCCCGAGCAGGTGGCCGCACTCGTGGCACGCCACGCCGAAGTGACGCGGGCCCGCGTGATCGCAACCCGTTCTGGCGAGATGGACATGATGCGCGTCCAGCTGGAATCCACCGGCGGCACAGCTGACGACTATGCCGCCTCAGTCGTCGATGTGCTGAAGCTCAAAGGTGAGGTCGAAGTCGTCGCACCGGGCAGCCTGCCCAATGACGGCTTGGTCATCGAAGATCAGCGAGAGTACTGAGCGCGTCGCGCACCGAATTTTTGAAAAAAATTCCCGCCAACGTTGGCGGGAAAAATTTGAGAAATTTTTGGGCCTGCTGGCGAAGACGTGGTGCGGTTTCCAGGCTTGTTCTCGTACTGCAACAGTCCGCTTTTGGCTTTTGTAAACCATGTCTTGCGATTGATACGCCGGTCGCCAAGTGCCTTAAGCGCGCTGAAACCTGCTCGGATCATAGGCCGAGAGATCCATATTGGGCGGCTGTCCATCAATCAGCGCGGCAATCAACCGGCCCGTCTTCGGCCCAGCAGTGAGGCCAATATGCTGATGCCCGAACGCGGCATAGGCGCCTGTGGTTCCAATCTCTCCGATCAAAGGCACGCTGTCGGGCGTGGAGGGCCGAAAGCCCAGCCACTCCTCCACGCCGTCATACTCCAGCGCCGGAAACACCCGCGCCACATGCTCTCCGATGATCTGCAGCGCGGCGCGGTTGGGGCCTTTGCTCGTATCCCCAAGCTCAACCGTGCCAGCGCAGCGCAGGCCGGACGTCATCGGATTGACCCCAAATTTGCCTTTGACAATCATCATCGGATCGCGCGGCATCGCGCTAGGGTTCTTGAAATGCAGGTGATGCCCCCGCTCGGCGATCATCGGTATTTTGAGCCCGAGCTTGGCCATTAACGGCTTGGACCAGATGCCGGCGGCCAGCACCATCCTGTCGCAGGGCAGGGCTCCCTGATCGGTGAGAACCGCAGTGACGCGTCCACCCTCCAAGACAAGATCCTGCGCATCGGCCTGCAGATACCGCCCGCCTTCCTCCGTCAGCACCTCCGCCAAATCGGCCATGTATGCGCCCGGATCAAGAATATGACCGTGATCGCGCAACCGTGCTATGAACCCGCAGTCGGATGCAAGCATCGGCTCAATCTCCTGCACGGCGGGCCCTTCGATCAGCTCCGGCACCTGATCAAACTCAGCACGGATCCCCCATTCCCGCGCGCCTGCTTCATACTCTGCGCGGCTGTTGTAGACGAAGTTGAAATCGCTCTCAGCGATGCGGTCGGCGGCCCGCGTGCCCCTCGTCAGCGCCCTGTGCTGCTCCACCGTATCGGTCACGATCTGCGCGATACCCTCCACCATATGCGGCAGCCTGCGCGCGCTCGCATTGCGCAGAAATCGCCACAGCCAGGGCGTCATTTGAGGCACCGCGGACCATTGCAGGAAAAGCGGCGATTTCCGATTCAAAAGATACTTAAGCGCCGTCTTGGGAAGATCCGGCGTATTCACCGGAACCACGGCCCAACGCGCCAAGAGCCCCGCATTGCCATAAGACGCGCCCGCGCCGGGATGATCCCGGTCGATCAACGTCACCTCATGGCCCGCCCGACGGAGCCAGATTGCAGAGGACAGCCCGCAAATCCCGGCACCGATGACAATGATTTTGAGAGGCCGCGTCATGGCGTTATCCCTAGAGCTTGCCCGCGCCATGCTAGCGGGGTTTTCGGCCCTGCTCCACCAGCAATCTGGACCATCCAAACACGCCACCATGCCCGATTTAAGGCGCCACTTTGCGTTTCTTTCTTTTCAAAAATACCCAAGCCGCAGCTCAGCCAGGTGAGGCCTCAAGAATGGCGCGTACCCGGTCGCGAAAATGCGGCACCGCATCGTCAGCCGTCACAAAATCCATCGCGTCCATGAGCAACCACCCTTGACCTTCATCCCCGAACACAACGTCGGTGGCGCGCTCTGCGGGCAGATAGGCTGCAAAAAACCAGGCGCGCCTGGGGGCCTGGTAAAACCGAGGCCGCTCCAGATCTCTCGCGGCCAACACCAATCCCAGCTCTTCGGCCAGTTCGCGCAAGACGCAAGCCTCAGGTGTTTCTCCGGGCTCTCGCATCCCGCCGGGCAGATCGATGCATCCGGCATAGGGCAGGCCGGTTATGTCATCACGGCGCAGAACGGCGAGCTTATCTCCAAGGAAAAGCGCTATTTTGGCGCCGTCGAATTCCGCGCGGTTATCCGTACTTGATGACAGGTTTTGTCGCGCCATGTTCGTCTGCCCCTCGCGCTTTGCCGATGGAGCCTCTATAATTTGGCAGCGCTATTTTTGGAACCACGTGATCGATGCCAGCCCTTTGCCGTGCTTGCCTGACGACATTTGAAAGCGGTTCGCGCTGCCCGACCTGTCGCAGCCCGCGCGTGACCGAGCATCCGGAACTTTACACGCTGTCCATCGCCCATATGGATTGCGATGCCTTCTATGCCAGCGTGGAAAAGCGCGACAATCCCGAGCTGCAGGACAAGCCGCTGATCATTGGCGGCGGGCGGCGCGGTGTCGTCTCGACGGCCTGCTACATCGCGCGGATCAATGGCGTGCGCTCGGCCATGCCGATGTTTCAGGCCCTGAAGCTTTGCCCCGATGCCGTGGTGCTGAAACCCCGGATGGAAGTCTATGCCAAGATCTCCCGCGAGATCCGCGCGATGATGGAGGATCTGACGCCCTCCGTGGAGCCGCTCTCCCTCGATGAGGCGTTCCTCGATCTCACGGGCACGGAACGGCTCCATGGGGCGCCGCCGGCGGTGATGCTCGCGCGGCTTGTCAAACGCATGGCCGACGAGCTGGGCGTCACCGGCTCCATTGGCCTGTCGCACAACAAGTTTCTGGCCAAGGTGGCCTCTGATCTCGACAAGCCGCGCGGGTTTTCCGTGATCGGTGCGGCGGAAACACAGGACTTCCTTCGCCCGCAGCCGGTCAGCTTGATCTGGGGGGTGGGGCAGGCGACACGGGCTTCGCTCGAGGCCGCAGGCATTCGCACCTTCGCCGATCTTTTGCGTTGGGAGCGTCAGGATCTCGCGGCGCGCTTTGGGTCGATGGGGGATCGGCTCTGGCATCTGGCGCGCGGCCAGGATCGCCGCCGCGTGTCGGCCCATGAACCGGTGAAGTCGATCTCAAATGAGACCACCTTTGGAGAAGATACGGCCAATCTTGAGATTCTCGATGGCCATATCTGGCGGATGGCGGAGAAGGTGTCTGACCGGGCCAAGGCCAAGGATCTGGCCGGCCGGGTTGTGACGCTAAAGCTCAAGCGCTCAGACCATTCCATCATCACCCGGCGGCATTCACTGCGTGATGCCACGCAGATGGCCGATACGCTCTACACGCAAGCGCGCGCCTTGATGGATCAGGTCAAGCACGACGCGCCCTATCGTTTGATCGGCGTAGGCCTGTCGCATCTGGTGTCTGCCCAAGAGGCCGATCTTTCGGGGGATTTGCTGGATCCCGGCGCGCGGGTGCGCGGTCAGGCGGAACGCGCCACTGATGAGATCAGGCGCAAGTTCGGCGAGGATGCCATCATCAAAGGCCGAGCCCTGCGCTGAGCAGGTTGCCGTCAGCCCCTGCCCATGCAGCCCCAATTCATTTGGCGTAGCTACCGCAGATCCAAATCACGCAGCCCCCAAGTCATTTAGCCCCAGTGCTGATCGACCAGTTCATATGTTCCGTCTTGAAAGCGCAGATAGAGCGCGTCCTGCGCCGAGGCGGACACACGGCTGAACAGCACAAACTCATCGCCGCAGCGCGAGATGAAGATCTGATCTTTGCTGGTGGCCTCTGACCCGCCATACTCAGCTTCTAAGAGGGCCAGCCTGTCATCAAACAGGATCCTGCTGGAGAGTCTGGGATCCAAAACTGCGGGGCTGCACCCCTCGAAAATCTCCTGCAGTACGGCATTGGCCCGAATGCTGGGTCCAATGCTGGACTGCCTGCCAGATTGTATGCCGGTCTCTACGCCAGACTGTGCGC
>ERZ1740065.3209-NODE-3209-length-10237-cov-4.284031_pt1 | contig 10237 bp, 6 predicted proteins | sample MGYA00581738_ERZ1740065 | MGnify/ENA primary metagenome ERZ1740065 (study PRJEB43018, sample SAMN04849749) | marine metagenome | isolation source: floating plastic debris | place: Pacific Ocean | collected 2008-09-01 | study: EMG produced TPA metagenomics...
TGAAGGATTAAAGAGAACCGATAATCCAATCTTAATCTTTGCTGCCGTATGCGCCCCACTAATATGCGCCCTGTTAATAAAGAACAAGGGCACTTGCTTTCTCGGCTGGCTATCCTAAAAGGCTTACGTAGAAGGCTGGAGGAGACCTGGTTATTTAGGCGAACGGTGTAGAGGCTGACGGAAAAATCAGTAAATCCCGGTAATTAATGAAACATCCAGGATTTTAAAGCGCTACTGTGTATTAAGGGGTATGACCATCTAGTTAGCCCCAAGGGTGTATCGAAAGCTTTGGCAGAGTTGAGCTGCAAGTGAAGACCGCATTGTAAACACAATGTTTCTCGTGGTCCTTTGCTGTGGGTCAAGTCGGAGATATCGCTACTTCCCCTTCTCCCCTTATGTCCAATTTTCCAGAAAATCCCTCCGTTTCTCTGCCTCCATTGGCTGTGCCCAAGGACTCAGACGTCGCAGACGGCACCAACGAGGTCAGCATCTCCCGTGCGTCGCCAGAGGCAGACCCCGGAGAAGAAGCACCTGTGTCGTCCTCCAATGCTGCCGAGGGGACGGATCACGAAGAGCTGCCGGGAACTTTGCTGCCGTCTTTACAGGGGGCGAGGGTGTTGGTATATTCCTTGCCCTTTCGTTCCCAGCGATCGCCCAGTGATGACTGGGTACCAAATCCAGGATTAGCGCCGTCGGAAAATAACGCCCAACTGGTTAAGCAATTTAAGCGCTGGGGCTACGAAATTGACTGGGTAACGCAACAGCGTAAATGCTTAGATCACTGTGATAAAAGGCTCCCTAGCGCCCTGATTTTAATTGCCAGCGTTTTAACCCCTGACCTGCTGGAAACCTGTCAAGCCATAGTTCCTCGCCTAGGGGACGCCGGTCCACCGTTAATTGTCCTAGCCCCATTTCGGTCAGCGCCCCACCTTCTCAACCCCATTTTGGGCACCGGCATTGCCGAATACCTGCCCTATCCCATGGAAGTCGATCTGTTGGTGCAGCGGATAGATCGGTTGGTGCACCTGTACCAGTCCACCGTTGAAATGCGGCAACAGTACAGTCGAGAGCGGCAATTGATTGATCGGCTGATTGAAACTAACGTCCTGTTGGCGCGTACCCAAGAAAAGATTCAAGATCTTAGTAGCAACGACCAGTTGACCCATTTGCCAAACCGGTCAGGCTTGGAGCAGCGCCTACGGCATGAGTGGCGACGCTTAGCGCGAGATTACGAAACCCTGAGTATTATCACCATTAGCCTGGATGATTTTGCCCAATTTTCCACCCTCTATGGAGCCACTGCCAGCGACGAATATTTAAGAGCTGTCGCGGACACCCTCCAGCGAGGGCTACATCGTCCAGCGGATTTTCTAGCCCGCACCAGCGGCGATACATTTTCCGTAATTTTGCCAGGCACTAACCACAAAGGAGCCATGCACGTGGCGGAGCGGCTGGTGCAGTCGGTGCGGACGCTGAATATGCCTGCCTCTCCTCACGGAACACCGTTTAGCTCGATTGATCATAGTAATTTTGATACGTTCTCTAGGTGTAGTGTTAACGTTTGCGCTGGGGTGACTACTCGCATTCCGGATCCGGAAGTGTCGTCGTTTTCCCTGTTGCTTATGGCGGAGAAGGCGTTGGAGCAGGCGCGGGAAGAGGGGGGCGATCGCGCAGTTTTCCTACCTAGCCCACTCCCCAAGCGGGAATAGTATCCCAGCCCATAAAGGCGAGCCCCCGTTTATTTTTTGACGGAGCTTAGCATCACGGCATACACACCACGGCGTAAGTATTACGGCGCAAGTATTACGCTGCAAATATCACGGCGTAGGTCTTGACTAATGGGTAATGCGCCCTAGTTTTTGTAAAGCTTCATAACCTGGGTAATGCCCATGCGGGAGTTGGCTTTTAGGGTTAAGGGCGATCGCCGTCCGGCAGCAAAATGCTCCGACGCCGCACAGGCAATCATGGCTGCATTGTCAGTGCAGAACTTTAAGGGCGGAAAAATCACCTGAATTCCAAGGGGGTTCGCTGCGTCAGTCAACCCCGACCGTAGGCTGCTGTTAGCCGCCACCCCGCCCCCAATCACCACCGTGGGAATGTGCAAATTTTGGGACGCGGCGATCGCTCGCTTCACTAAAGCCTTCACCACCGCCCCTTGAAAACTGGCCGCAATATCTGCCACGGGCAACGGGGAATCGGGCTGTTCCTTGTGCAACCGTTCGGTCAAATAACGCACCGCTGTCTTGAGACCGCTAAAGCTAGTGTCGTAGGGATGAAAGCCGCCCCCTGGCACCGATACTCGCCCCTCCGGCAGCCGAAACGCCTTGGGGTTCCCCGTCGCCGCCAGCTTGTCGATAATGGGACCACCGGGATAGCCCAACCCCAACAGCCGCGCCACCTTATCAAAAGCCTCCCGCGCCGCATCATCCCGCGTTTGCCCCACCAGCTCATAGTCTCCGCAACCCTTTACGGCAATTAAACTGGTGTGCCCTCCCGACACCAACAGACACACGAACGGCGGCTGTAGCTGGGGATCCGTTAGGTACGACGCATAAATATGCCCCTCCAAATGGTGCATTCCCAGAAAAGGCTTGCTATGGACCATTGCCAAAGTTTTTGCCGCGGTCAGCCCCGTCAGCAATGCCCCCATCAGTCCCGGCGCACAAGTAGCTGCCACCACATCGATCGTGTCCCAGCCCGTTTGAGCCTCCGTCAGAGCCTGGGCGATCGCCGGATTAATCGCTTCCACATGGTGTCGTGACGCCACCTCAGGCACCACGCCCCCATACTCAGCGTGGATCTCCATCTGAGACGCCACCACGCTACTGAGAACTTCACGATTCCTTACAATCGCCACAGCAGTCTCATCACAGCTTGTTTCAATTGCTAAAGCGATCGCCATAGACCAAGGCCCTGCCTGATAATTTGTAAAAATACGTGAAAAATAGGATTACAAGTAACGCTATCGGAAATTGCATCGATAGCCACTAAATTTGTCGTCCACGCTATGCCAGTGCCAAAGACTCTCCTAGTATTGTTTTAACGGTAAGGAAACGACTTTATGCGACACCTGTTTACTATTGCCCTCGCAGCCCTGCTATGGATCGGGGTAATGCCCACCGCAAAGGCTGAATATTACAACAACTTGCAGCCCTGTGGCGAAACCCCTGCCTTTGAGCAGCGTGCCCAGGCAGCCACCACCCCAAAAGACATCGCCCGCTTTGAACGCTACTCGACCCTGCTTTGTGGCGAAGAAGGCTTGCCCCACCTGATCGTGGATGGCAACTTAAAGCACCTGGCAGAGTTTGTCTTTCCCGGCTTGATGTTCCTCTACACTGCCGGCTTTATTGGCTGGTCCGGTCGCTCCTATTTGCAGACCATTAAGAGCGAGAAAAACGTCGAAGAATTGGAAATTGTCATCAATTTGCCCTTGGCTTTCCGATGCGCTTTATCTGCATTGGCATGGCCCATTCTGGCTTTCCGCCAAGTCACAGGTGGAGCCATGGCGGCAGGTGAGCACGAGGTGACGATATCACCCCGCTAAGGACAATTGTGCTGGAAATTTCTACTGAAGTTTCCAGCTTTTTTTTCGAAGTCGTCAACGTAATGTAAACACAGAAAGCACTAATGAAAGACTTTCAACGCTACCTTTCTACCGCCCCGGTTCTAGCGGCGCTAACGGCCATCATCATCGCCGGAGCTTTGATTGAGGTGAATCGCTTCGCACCGGATATGCTCACAACTCCGTTTTAGGATTAAGCTGGCGCAGAAAATGCTGGTTGAGTGGGGCGATCGCTCTGAACTTCGTGACCGTTTCATCGTTAAGGCACGTCACCATTAACTTCAGATTCCCTGCGCAGTGGGAAGCATCACACCCTGTCCAAGAGATAAACTAGGGGCTGTTTAATCGGTGATGCAAGACTTTGAAACTTGATTGGCGACAGTCCCTAAAAATTCTCCATAAAGCCCTTCTCTGAAAATGAGCAGGGCTTTTTGCTGAGTGGTTTTTATGGGGCATGATTAGGGTTCATCGTTGCGGATTCGGTTAATTTGCTGCTGAAGTTCTTCGATTTGCTGCCGAAGGCGCTCCGCTTCGGCAGCCCCGTTGTTATTGGACGGCACATCCACGGAACCTTCTGCCGGATCTTGGGCGTAGTCACCATTGCGAATACGGCGATATTCATCGGAATCGGCCCACTCTTCCAAGAAGCTGACTCGCTCTACCGGGAAGGGATGGGTCATAAAGACGCCCTGGGGCAAGTTGTTCTGGAGCAGGAGCTTGTACAGCTGATTCAGTCCGTCGTTGTCCAAGTCACGATAATCTCGGGCTTGGCGACGGAATTCATCGAGGCTAATTTCCTGGGAGTGGGTGCCGCTACCGCCTGCCAGCTTAATTAGGGTCATTAGCACCGTGTCCACATCATCGGTTACCAGCAAGGCGGCGCGATCGCTGGACAATTCAGCCTTACGTTTCCACTCGTAAAAGGACGCGATTAGGGCGCCGTTAATCAATAAATTACTAACGCCTAAAGTAAATTGCCCCACCATCGACGCGGCGTAAATGGCCCAAATCGCCATTTGGGTCAGGATGGCGTGACCACATTTAAAATGCCCTAGCTCGTGAGCAATGACAGCGCGCAGCTCCGCTTCACTGAGCAAGTCTAAAGCGCCACTGGTTAAGACCACCGACGGCTGTTCCTGACCAATGGTGTAGGCGTTAACGGTGGGGGTTTGGGTGACAAATAGGGCGGGCTCGGGGTAGATGTCCAGGCTTTGCAGGCACTCTCGGTAAGGCTGATACACCGAAGCGTACTGGCGCGGTCCCACCTGGATGCTGTTGCCCATGTTGTAAATCAACTGGGGGCGATCCACCATAAATTCTAAGAACTTACGGGCGATTAGGTCGAATCCGGGAAGACTACGTAAGGCTAATTCTGCCTCCAGATCAAGGGGATGGCGGAAGGCGTCGCTGGTGATTCCGGGATAGCGCGGCATGGGTTTAAACCTTGTTTATGGCGACTGTGAGGCGTTCAGTCTTTTTCCTATGATAGTTATTCTTGTGGGGTGATTCCTGTGCCATTCTGAGGAAGTTTGGACTAAGTTTTGCCCTTTGGAACAGGGCGATTTCATTGGCGATCGCGGTAGCGCCCAAGGCTAAGGGCGATCGCCCCTATGGACACGAAAACAATGCCAATGCTGGGGCGAGTGTCCAAAACCTCTCCCAGAAAAACCAACCCCAAAAGAGCATTCACCATGGGCGCGAAGGACCCGGTTACTGCCACCAAAGAGGGGCCAATTTTACCCACGGCAGCATTGCTGGCAGCGTAGCTAGCGATGGTGGTTAATCCCAAAAATATCGCCCCCGTCAACAGCCCCGATAAGAAATTGGGCGCTAGCTGAACCGCGGCCCAGTCCCCTGGCTGAATAATTAAACCTAGGCAGCTCAGGATAAAAATGACGGAGAAGGACAGCAGGGTGAAAGGTACGGGGTGAAGTCGTTTTAGGCTACGCTCCGATGAAATTAGGTAACCGGCGAAGGCAAAGCCAGCTCAACGACCGCCCATTAAACCTGAGAGAGTCGGAACTAGGATGCGATTGAGGAGGTTGCCGCTCCAGGTGCCGCTGGCGCTGGGCACGTCGGGGGCAACCATAATCAGCCCGGCGATGATGATAGCTCCCATTAGCCAGCGAGCAGAGGTACCAGAGTCGCGCCCTGATAGCCAGCCAGTGAGCAAACGCACCACGGGGTAGACGAAAAATAGGGCGATCGCAATGCCCAAGGGTAAATGGGCGATCGCGATATACCCGAACGCTTGGGCGAAGAAGAGCCAAACGCCACTAATGATGACCGGCAGCCACGGCGACTGTTGTCCACCAGCTTTGGCACTGGGTGACTGCTTTTGTAGCGCTAGCTGTAGGTCGGACCACATTGGGGGATAAATCCAGTGGGCGACGATGGGGAAAATCAGCAGCACCACCAAGGTACGCAGCGCCAGCACCAATAGAATATTTCCGCCCGTGGGTGGCAATACGGCGAGGGTGGCGCTGGACCACCACTGGGGGCCGATCCCTTGGAACATAACCTTAAGAGTGCCGTTAAATAGGGCCAAGATAACGGTGGACAGTAGTCCTAGCGCTAATCCTGACAAAACGGCGTCTACGGGTTTTGTGGGCACGATCGCACGGGTACCGGGAGCCAAATCCACCGGCAAATCCGGCGAAAACCCTGGATCTAACCCAGGCACATTAAGCGCTGGGGAATTACCCACCGGCGGCGGCTCAGGGGAGGCGGCCAGGTCCAGCAAGGGCGATCGCCCTTGAAGTGTTTGCTGGGACTGTTCCGGAGACCCTTGCCTGTCTAGCGACGCATCTGACGACGTATTTGACAATAAATCTAGGGGTAAATCTAGCGACGTGCCTGGTGCTCCACTTTGCGGCTCGTCCTGACGATCTCGCTGTCCATGACGGTCTGCCTCCGCTTCAGCATCACGCACCCACACCTCTTCCAGGCGGTGAACCAGAGACTGCAAAACCAGCTCCCCCTGCTGCTGCAAGCTGTGCATACGATTTAGCCGCTGTACCAAATCGCTTTCGTAGGTATCTAAATCTCGCTGTAGTCCCCGAAGCACCGTTTCCACGCGATATTCCAACGAGGCCAGCGCCTGGTCCGTACGGCTGAGCTTACCCAAATCAAGGGCATTACCGTCAGTACCCCCCGGTTCAATGGGGGGGGCGGTGGGCTCAAATCGCTCCTGTAGAGCTGCGTTCAAATACTGCCCCATATGCTGAGCTAACTGCTGAGCCCATCGTTGGGCCCATTCTCTCGCGTTGGGGTCAATGGCTGTGCCAATAGAGTCAACGGCGGGAGAGGAAAGCTCCTGGGCGATCGCCCCTTCCCTCTGTTCCAGCCGCTGTCGATACAGTTGCAGGCGATCAATATCAATGGTCAGCCGTGCCTTTTCTGCCCCCAGCCGCTGCACGTCCTCCGCCAGCTGTAGCAGCAACGCTTGCTGAAGTTCGCGCAAATCTTGGGTGAGCTCCTGAAGGGGATTGCTCGGGGTAGAGGTGTCAATATCGGGGGGCACACTGGCTGAAATCGGGGATGAGGCGATCGCTAACTCGTCCTGAGCGTCCGTTTCATCAATGGCTGCCAGGATTTCCCGCGATAAATTATCCAGCGCCTCCATTTCCATTCTTTCCATCGAGCCCTCTAGGGGTACTGCGGGCGTAGCTTCTGGAGCCATTGCAGGAGAACTGGGGAGGGCGATCGCCCCATCCGCCTCAGCAAGATTCGCCTCAGCGATACCCACCTCAAACACATCGGCCCTAGCCGGTTCCGCCATTAGCTGATCTAATGCCACCAGCTCTTCGTCACTTAACGTGGAGCTGTCTGTTAACGCCAAGCCCTCCAAGCCTACCAGGGACTTATCAAGCTGACCATCATTCAAATTATTAGGCTGTTGATTATCAGAATCAGTCACAAACCTTTCTCAACTTTCCCAAACAAAACCACTCCCAGGATACTTGCAAAAAAAAAGCCCACCAGTGGTGAGCCTTAAATTAACAAGTTTTATGACCTGAGTTTGATGGCGCGATCGCCGCCTGAGCCAGTTTTCCCCCCTTATTCAGAGGGCTTTGGATCGAACTCAGATTTTACGGAGTAAACACGAAGTGAAAACTCAGACAGTTACTGACTTTGCCATAGGATGTCGGAGACAAAATCTATCATCCCCAACCATCGCAATGCTTAGCCCAAAACAGCCTTAGCCTTAGCCACCACATTCTCAACGGTAAAGCCGTACTCTTTCATGATGGTGCCGCCAGGAGCAGACGCCCCCCAGCCAGCGACGCCAATGATTGCGCCCTCAGAGCCCGCGTACCTCTCCCAACCGAACGGAGAACCCGCCTCAACGGTAACCCGCTTAGTAACCGCAGCAGGCAGAACCGACTCCTTGTACTCAGCGGACTGCTCTTCAAATAAGCGCCAGCAAGGCATTGATACCACGCGAACCTTAGTGCCAGCGGCACTTAGCGCCTTCGCCGCATCCACACACAGACTCACCTCAGAACCGGTACCGATCAAAATCAAGTCGGGAGTCCCGTCGCAATCCACCACAGGATAAGCCCCCTTAGCAACGCTCTCGTGACTAGAACCAGCCAAATTAGGCAAGCCCTGACGGGTCAAGGACAGCAAGGTGGGACGCTTACGATTAGCCACGGCAACCTTGTAAGCTCCAGAGGTCTCGTTACCGTCAGCGGGGCGCATCACCAACAAGTTAGGAATGACGCGCAGGGCGGCAACGGTTTCTACGGGCTGGTGAGTGGGACCGTCTTCACCCAAAGCGATGGAGTCGTGGGTCATCACATAGATAACGCCAGCTTCAGACAGGGCAGACAGACGAATCGCACCACGCATGTAGTCGGTAAAGACTAAGAAGGTGGCGCAATAGGGAATTAAGCCCGAGTTGTGTAGCAACATGCCATTACAGATGGCGCCCATAGCGTGCTCACGAACGCCGAAGTGGACGTTGCGGTTTTCGAAAGCGCCCTTCTGGAATTCACCGGAGCAATGGAGCTCGGTCAAGTTGGAGTGAGTCAGGTCAGCGGAACCACCGATTAGCTCAGGCAGTTTAGGGGCGATCGCATTCAAAGAAATCTCAGAATGCTTACGAGTTGCCAGCGCCTTATCGTCGGGGGTATAAGTCGGCAAATCAGCATCCCAACCATCGAGCAGCTCACCGCTCAACATTCGCTCAAATTCAGCAGCTTCGGTGGGGTACTTGGTGCGGTACTGGGCCAGCTCCTTATCCCACTCCGCCTCAAAGCTTGCGCCGTTATCAATCGCCTTGCGGAAGTGGCTCAAAACGTTATCAGGAACCTCAAAGGGCGCGTGGTTCCAACCCAAGTTCTCGCGGGTTAGGGTCACCTCGTCATCACCCAATGCAGCACCGTGTACACCGGCGGTGTCAGCTTTGTTGGGGGAGCCATAACCAATGGTGGTCGTTACCTTGATCATGGTGGGCTTGTCGGTAACCGCCTTGGCGTCCTCAATGGCCTTGGCAATTCCATCCAAATCGGTATTACCGTTCTCCACGTGCAGCACGTGCCACCCATAAGCTTCGAAGCGCTTGCTCACATCCTCAGTGAAGGCGATATCAGTGGCACCATCGATGGAAATGTGATTGTCATCGTAAAGGGCAATCAACTTGCCCAAGCCCCAATGCCCCGCCAAAGAACAGGCCTCACCGGAGATGCCCTCCATGTTGCAGCCGTCGCCCAGGATGACGTAAGTGTAGTGGTCAATAATCTTGGCGTCGGGCTTATTAAAGCGGGCTGCCAGGTGAGCCTCAGCCACTGCCAAACCAACGCCGTTACAAATTCCCTGCCCCAAGGGACCGGTGGTTACTTCTACACCAGCGGTTTCAAAGTTCTCGGGGTGACCGGGGGTGCGAGAGCCCCACTGGCGGAACTGCTTTAGGTCGTCAATGTTGACGCTGTCATAGCCCGTCAGGTACAGCATTGCGTATTGCAACATGCAGCCATGACCGGCAGAAAGCACAAAGCGATCGCGGTTAAACCACTGGGGATTTTTGGGGTTAAACCGCATAAAGCGATTCCATAGAACGTAAGCCATCGGCGCTGCCCCCATCGGCAGACCGGGGTGGCCAGATTTCGCCTTTTGTACGGCATCAATGGCTAAAAAGCGAATAGCATTAATGCTAAGTTCTTCAAGGGATTGGGTTGCGACAGCCATACGAAGTATCTAATCTCGACTCAACAATATCTTTGGGAAACGATGCCAGTACACGCACAAAAACGCCTGCGTTGAGTACTTAATAATTTCAAGTAGTCTCAAAATCAGCGCCCATACGGCTCGCCATTGCCCGATTCAGTCCAATATCCCACCAGAGCGATCGCCTAGCAAGGGATCAGACAGGGGATGTGGGTGACAGTTGACAAGTCGGATCTGAACGTTTTGCCACACTCATCATCAAAACTTTAAGTCCCGTTTAAGCTCAGTTTTTAAGGTCTGTCACCAATCAAACTCCAAAAGCCTTACGTCAAAAGGAATTCATACCCCTTGAAGTAAAAAAGCTAGGGGCTGAACCCTTTGGCGCTATTGAGTCCTGGGGCAGGGGTAAGTATTTGATTAAATGCTGATCAATATTTGATTATATGCTGATCAATATTTGTTGAATTCCAGGGTGCCACCCATGGCTAAGGGCACTCCATCCCA
>ERZ1740065.3210-NODE-3210-length-10235-cov-12.579764_pt1 | contig 10235 bp, 12 predicted proteins | sample MGYA00581738_ERZ1740065 | MGnify/ENA primary metagenome ERZ1740065 (study PRJEB43018, sample SAMN04849749) | marine metagenome | isolation source: floating plastic debris | place: Pacific Ocean | collected 2008-09-01 | study: EMG produced TPA metagenomics...
TCTCCTTTCCCCACCTTCCTGCCCCCCCTACCCCCCCCCCCACCTACCCTCCTCTGGTAGCATGTCCACTGGTACTATTGCAGGCTGACAGTGGAGCCAGTCACAAATGTATAAAGAATCAGTCAAGATCTACCGTCCCGTGTCGATTCCATAACTTTGGCTGCAAGCAACAGGTGGGTAATGATGATAGGCTCGATAAAGCATCATCTCACTCACAATGGCATAGATACCTACCGTAACGCCCATATTATATACCTACCATAATGCCTGTATGACATACCTACTTGTTAGTGTCTGCTCTGATCAGTTCTTGTACCGTCGTTACTAGTGTATTACAACAGATGGTCCAAAAACTGTGCGTTACAATGAGGCAAATCTTAGGAACATCTTGTCTGGCATATGTTATTGTTTTGTATATGAGAGTTTTATATTGACAGCTGCTACAATCAGAGATGTCCAGCCACTTGGAGCAGTTTCAAGTGCAGCATCTCTCCGGTCTGGCGACGGCCGTTGAGAAGCTGATCGAGGACCGAGATCGCGGGGAATCTCCCGATATCCGTGCCCTGGAGGCGCATCTGTCTACCCTGCTGTCCAATCAGAGTGAGTCTAGCGAATCGGAAACCACTAGCAATCCTATCAAATCGAGTCAACCATCGATGTCGAGCGCCACAGCCGCTGCTCCTCCTGCCAAACACGCTGACTTCCAGAAGAAAGATGAGAAAGCGCTGCTAAAGGGCGGTGACTATTACACACCTGCCGATTCGGAGGTGGCAGCCGAACTCAGGAACCAGTACGCCAGTCAGCAGCAGCACATTCTGGAGCTAAGGTCAAAGGTCGAGTATCTCGAGACTGCTCTCCAAGACACGAGAGCCGAGCTGCGCGACACCAAAATGGAGATGAACAGTCGATGTTGTGGTGGAATGTATGTATGGCGCCTGTGCAACTACCAGAAGTTACGAGAGGAGGCCATGTTGGGCGTTACGAGCTGCGTACTTCATAGCCCAGGTTTCTACACAAACTTTTATGGCTACCAGTTCTGCATCCGCCTCAACTTGAATGGAGTGGAGACGGCACAGGGCACCCACATGTCCTTGTTCATACACCTCATGCAATCTGATAACGACGACATCCTTACCTGGCCTTTTATCGGAAAAATAACACTAAGTATATTAGACCAGAATGTCATTGTCAGCAAACGGAAGCACATAACGGAAACCCTTGTGGCTAAACCCGGCCTAGCTGCATTTCAGAAGCCTTCATCATTCCGCAATCACAAAGGATTTGGGTACATGGAGTTTGCTCCCATCTCCTACCTGGAGAGTGAGGAGAGGCAGTTTATTAAGGATGATACCCTGTTAATCAGAGCCGACATCAAGTCAACAAGCTAACCTCTACATTAGCCCAACCCAGCTCACCAAATGTTTTAGGAAAAACCTGAAACCGCCTTAGCTCAGAGAAGAATTCCTTCCTATAGGCACTATACTGCAGCATACTCTCACAGTCAATATTCTAAACTGTTCGGTGAAGTACTATCGTGTCAACCCATCAATGGTATTGGTATTACTGCTGTATATCCTAGTAGTATCTATTAGTATCTGCTATAGTCACGGATAGAGCCCACTGATTGCAGTTTTTTGTCCCAGTTATTATAATACAATCACCATTGTGTTGCACATTTTTGAGTAGATTTCTATTGTTCTGGAATAAAAGCAAAAGTTTTGTCTCAAATTCAAACTCAGTGCTAAACACAAAACTCATCTGCTGCCAGAAGACAGGTAGATATCTTACAGCACAGACAAGTGTCTGGGAGAGTGTATTTCTGTGGAACGCTGATGATTTCAATTATTCAGTTTGAACATAGTCTTGAGAGTCTCTCCTGTGGAGTTGAAAGAAAACCCTGCCACCTAAATGTACCGCATTGTAGCTATGCTGCGAAGTTGTTCCCTCTTGCTACCTGGAGGGAACCACTGGTAGGTCAAGGATCGGATGTCCTCGAATGAAAATCCGCCCATAGGTTCGTTGCTCCGCCTTCTTAGGAAAATCCTGAGGCCCTCCTGTGTTGAAGGTAGTTTAATAGGTCAAAAGGCGGGAAGATGGAAATGGCGAGTAGAAATGACGATCGGACGTTTCAGGATCGAAGAATGAGTTATAAGTATACAACACCACCATGGAAAGATACATACAGAAAGGTCTGACCGAACTTTTCATATATATTATTTTCCTTATTTGGCCTGGAGGTACAGTGATTAGTTGTTCTGATGGTTAGCAGATTAGAAGGAACGAAAGCTCAGGAGTGATTATTTTTACCAACTTAATTATATCATAAAGTTAATGTAAATTTGCATGGCCGTCATTGTTTCTACATAAAATGGCTATGCGTTTTGTTTCTTTTAGAGATGTGTAGAGAGATTACGTAGGAGTCGACAGAAGTTCTTGGACAGATTTCGTGATAGCTATGGGAGGAAGATAAATATTCAACACCATGTCAGTGAAGTGATGACTGATGAATGGAATCAGATGCGAGAATGTGACAGCAGCTTGCCCGGCTGCATCGCTCTCACCTTAGACTCTTGCGATGAGGAACTAAAGTATTTCAATTCTATCTTTGATGAAATCCAAGAGGTATTGAAAAGTGAAGGTAAGTCTCATGTTAGGACCAACCTGAACCAGGACCTGCGTATGGTCACACTACAGTATTTCAGTATCATATACATTGTTGCTTACAGAGCAGCATCTGATAGAGATGATTTGTGAAGATTATGAGGGCTCTCTTGCTGCGGCTCTCTGTCAGATGAATACAGATGATGTCATATGTCCTGTCTGTCAGAAGTATGCATCACCTCTTCTTTCTCCTCCCCCTGGTAATTGATGTGTAAATGCATTTTAATTGAGTTATTCTAAGACTAACTAAGATTGATTGGTCAGAAGATTAATTTTATGCCACAAGATTAATCTTGTGGCTAGTTTGGAGGTAAATTTCACTGAAAAGCTAAGAACAATACGCTACAAAGATCTGTGAACAAGTATTATACCATATTGATGTAAGCAAACTCAATACCAATGCAGTTGAATACCACAAATAACCCACCAAAGACAGTACAATGATGTCAACGTCGGCTGCTGCAGCTGGTAGCAATGATACTGTTGTGAATTCTACAGCTCAGGAACTAGTTTTTGGTGGCAATATTAAAATAAGATGAATTCAAGATTAAAAATATTAATCGGAAGATTAATCAAGATTAATGATTTTGAAGAAATGCAGCACTAAGTACGAACTAACACAATGACGCTCTGGTATGGAGGATTAGGGAGTTGTCTACTCATGCGGGTATCAGCACTCATCACCAAGTTTTGCATTATTAGAGCGCTTTCACTTTCACTTTCACTGGTTGCCTTGCGTCCAGTTTTAGATGCAATCATCTGTAGAATGAATCTCACCATGCAGTATTTTTCTGGTAGCAACGAGCTGTTGGATATTTAGCCACAATACCTTATAGAAATTCAATCTGTCTAATATATCCATTACACAGCAGGGACACTGCGTATAAACCTTGCAAAAAACACACTCAAGGCTTTCCTCAACATTAGGCCTGTGAGTCTTAATTCTGAGGGAATACGGGAGTTCCCCAACCTGCAATTATTTGCAATCAATCCAATAAGAGAGTGAGAACTGATGAGGCTGTCAACAGACCGGTAGTTCTCCTCAGCAATGATCTATGTCATATCCACATAACTGTACAAGGATATGACTAGCTCTATGTATGCTGAGTTACACAACCATTTCCTCCACGTCACATCCAGTATCCGAAAACACCCATAGTTCATTGTCAACATTGATAGCCCTATTTCTTACTGAAATATGTTGCATGATTTATTTCAGGAATCTGATGATGATAAACAAGCAAATAATATTCTGCAGATGTGGAGTGAGACTGAATACTGAAGTAAGTTTTAAAGTGCAAAGGATGATTGATAGCCATTTCCCCTGACCCAACTTACTATTGCACTGAGCTTTATAACAAAATTGGAGTTGTCTTCCTCCGTATTTCATTCCAATTTCATCCTTGACTCTATGATCTGGAAGGTGAGTGGGCCATTTGCTCATCACCTGTTGTTGTTGTTGTTGGTGTCACATTTTTATGCACATTTACCTGTTCCAACTTGGATAAAATTGTGTATCATCAGGGAGTGATCGATGAAGCTTACATGCACAGATCAGTTATAGTCCATTACCATTTCTGAGATACGTTCAGAGCAGATCCGCAATGACCTCTAAAAATCACATTCAATTTTGAAGCTGCTAGTATATCTGTGAGTCTTTGAATATGTTGAACAACCCTGTGAGGATTGGTGCTAGAGGAGAGTTTTGGTGGATAACTGTTACATTTGGACTCCAAGTCAAACAATAATAACAAAAAACTGTACATGCAGGACTATGTTTGGCTAGAGGTCAAGGTCAGGCTGATGAATGCCATACCTGTCAACCTATCAGACTAAAAATACTGGAGATTTAGTTTTTCTGAACTTTGACAAGTCAGTACAGCTAAGATTCTGTCATATTTGAGTTCAGCTCAGCAAGATCTAGCTGATAAACCGCAGGAGAAAATTATGAAACCACTAATACATGTTGACCTTAAAATTTTGCGGCTGAAATATGTGAAGAGTCCTGGGAGTTATGGAGGACTCAACAGGTATGGTCAGTGCCTGTGTATTTGTTTATGACTCTCAGCAGCTTAAACTCAAGCGTTTGTCAGCCTGAATATTCAGTATTTAGGATTGTGTTGTATTGTCACACTTGCTTGTCTTCTTGTAGCAAGATGGTCTAAATTTATCTAACCTCAAAATGTCAATTGACAAAGCTCAGCGAGAGCATGACTCCCAATGTACAGAGACTGCCGTCTACAGCACAGTTAACACTGTCGGTATCGACAATCTGCTACTGACGTGTCAGGTACAGTTTGCTATGAATTGCGTGACGCTGTGGTCCACCTGTGACCCTAGTTCGACCTTGTTGCTGTTTTATGTTTTAGGTTTGCGATTTTATGTACATCGTCTTATGAAGATGGATGGGACGCTGGATGAATACCTGTTTTGCATTCACCTTGACCTTTATAGATCACACTATTTTATTGAAGCAATAGAGGAACTCTGTGATACGCTTGTGTTACTTACTCAATTCCAGATTGGAGTTTGCAGTCTACATTGAGAACTTCTCATAGATGCAACTGGATTATAATAGTTAGAAGCTGAATGTAAGGATGATATGAATATAATCTTCTTCTGGAGAGATCAATGGAGAGCCATCCATGCCTTCGCCATAGGCTCCAACATCCTCACTTGTCACTAAACCTTGTGATGATGGTCATCGTTGTGGAAGGCGAGCATATGTTTCGCAAAACTAAATCATACAGTACAACGGGTTACACTAATTTAATGACTTAGAATAGTGTATAATGGGCTCGCTGTATGAATAAATACCTCTCGTGACATTGAGAAGCGGTGTAGTCACTGTCAGTGACGGCCATTCGAGACAATGCCTGTAAAAGAAACTCGAGTTGAAAACCTGCAGCTGTTTGGCATATGAATAAATATGTATGGAAAGTCGATCGTCAATTGCTAAGTGTCAATTGTCAATGCCAAATGAGAATTTAGCAACCAACAGTTACAATTGCATCACGCAGGTAAATATTGAGTCTAAAATGCTCTTTGCTGTTTAGGACCACTTTTCATCTAACGATGATAATACTTGCTAGGCTACTTATCATTGCTTATTGCTACTTATCATTGCTTATTGCTACTTATCATTGCTTATTGCTACTTATCATTGCTTTTGATGTTTTATTGGATTTATTATATATTGCAAAAGTTTTGAGACTACACTAGTGGGTCTAGAGTGTTGCTTGTTCCAATCTGATGTTATAATAATCCTGTCTTTTGTACATTTCAATCACTTAGCCAGAATCTGGCCAAAGTAGCCGTTTTCCGCCTTTCAGTTGTAACATATAGCAGTGCACCTAAGTTGTGCATGAGCTAATACACAGAGGGTGGGCAGCTTACTATATACGATAGCTGAATATTGCTAATGGCAATTGGGCAATCAGCAACTGACAATGGCTGATGGCATGTTACTTACGAAGAAGACGAGGAGGTGGAGCATGAGAGCGTAGATGAAGGCAAACGTACGAGCCATCGGACTTCCCATCACCAAACGGCCCTTAGTAAACAATGCATGGCCAACTACAAGAACATGGTCACAACTTCCGCACATTTACCACAGGGAGTTAACTTACAATACTGAGAGTTATCTTCTCGTGCAGCTTTAAATTCTCGTAGCGTTTTCTGCGTTCCTGTGAACCAAAGCCTCATTTACTTACATTTTCTATAGCCACACTATAGAATATCGATCACAGCACCAGACCTTCTTGTTGAAGTGAGTGAATGGGTCAAGCTTCTGCTCGTACTGAGCCGAGTATCTCGCCTCCATGTCATCGAGGGAGGATGGCGGCGCTCCCTTAGCTCCAGGGTAGTTTTGGAGGAACTTGATCTTCTCAAACAGTTTCACATTATCAGATCTGACCCGGTCCATCTCGTTCTGCTGAGCCAGAGCCTTCTGTTGAAGCGCTAACAGCTCCTGTGAGATAAGAGTGTCGTGATCATGATTCTGTCTATATGACATGACCTGGAGGCTGTGTGACTTACAGTCTCAAGTTCTTCTGCCCTTTGTCTGTACCGCTCACGCTGCCCGTGCATTATGGGTATGAGGGAATCAGCAGCCCCAGTTTTATCATGGCTGCTGTCACTTGTAGAGTCGCGGATAGCCTCAGCAACCAACTCACTGCTGTGTGATGGTTCACCCTGTAATGAGTGTACTGCTCATAGAACTGAGGCAATCTACTTCCAACAGTCCATATAGGTTTCCGCATATCTGCAAAACTGCTTATCACGCACCTCAACTAAACAAATCCTATTCAATTTAGATACAACGGTTATTTCTGCTGTCTGGTGATTGGTAACACAGGAGTTGTCTTCTCCCATTGTAAATGCCTCGAAATGGCTGGGAACATTACCTCAGCATCTCCCCTGAACATAACAGAGAGGGCGTTAACTTTCCTCAGATCATCCTCCAACTGCGCAATCAACGCCTTCTGCTCCCCGCTCGTCTTTACTGCATCGTTGAACTGCTGGAGTATAGACTCGTACCTCCCTGAAAGAGATGTTAGATGACCAAACCATACATAGCCAACTGCACCTGGGGCTACCACCACCATCCACATAGTATATCACACATCACCCTGGCTGGTTGAGCTTGTTGGAAATGAAGGACAAAAATAGCTTCAAGTATTGACAGAGGAGCAAGAGAGAGGCCAGATTATAGTAAATTGTAATTTATTGCGTATCAAAACTTGTACTATATTCAGAGTGGGGATAAAAAACTGGTTCAAAAATTCTGAATAACGTGACGTTTGTTTCGATCCAGAATGAATTGGTAATGATAAAGAGAGTTTCAGAAAACTGACAACGAATATCAAAAAACCGCTATGCTAGTACAACGAATTAGCTATTATACAGTCCATAAATGAGATGGAAAAACTAACAACGACATTTAACGTAATATTAACAATAAATATATACATGCAAACATCAATTTGGAATTTTGAAATATTGCATGGACAGACTGAATGTCTGGTTGCTGTACAGAAACAGACTCGGTAGAATGTGGCCGAAATTGTGCCGCACTGACTTGCATGACTGAGAGTTGTTTAAGTAAAGCTCAAGGATTCGAACAAAATCATAAGATATAAATACTGTAAGAATAATAGCGATAGTGGTAATTAGTAATACTGTCTACTCACTACAAGTAGTATTGCAGTCGATTGCCATTCAAATAAAAGAGGCAAAAAAATCTAAGCATCAAAAAAACAAAGAGAGTATAAATGAGACTTGGAATATTAAACCGTTGGACTTACGTACTTAGATTTCTAGAAGTTAGCATCGTGCGATTTTACGATAATATCAAAAGTATAACAGCGAATGACAGCTGGACAAGACAAGATGTCTGCTCATAATATCCAGAATTGGGATGGATTGCAATTTGGTGAATCGGTTCAGATTATTCTGAAAAAAAATCCTGTAACAAAATGCTGAGAGCTTTGGCGCGAGAGAGAGAAATGATTGTTGGTTTTCGTGCGTTACCGCGACTGTGGAGAATATTATGGTAAACTTGGCATGTTTCAATGCGATCACATATTGCACAACTGGAGTTCAAAAAGTTCAATTGCACAATAATAAAATTACTTATTGAGACTGTACAACAAAACAAAATAATTTACATTACTTTTTACACGTACTTATACCCGTTAGTGGCTAGAACGCCCACTCATCGCTCGCCATTTCCTTGACTCGGCTCTCCAGTTTGAGGAGGCACTCCTCGCGATCGACTGAGTTGGGTTCCTCCCAGCCCATATCTGACGTGTTCACTCGCTGCTCCAGTTTTGCAATCTTAGCTTTGCTTGACTCCACCTCCACCACCTCAGGGACAGGGAAAGACGACTGCGTATCCATGTCACCGGTCACATCAATCTCGGCCTCTTCGGCCTCCTCCACCTCATCGCTGTTATTGTGTTTGTCCAAGACAGCGCCTGCCGATACGTACTGAGGGTTGGCGTTCTTACGCTTGCGACTTGAGTTCAGTTGCGCAGAAGCAGGCAGCTGGTTTTTATCAGTGGCGGCGGTGTTCGTGGTGCTGGCCGATGTAGGAAGAGGAGGGGATTGTCTCGTGCTGTCCGGACTGGCTGCCGGAGCGGTGGAAGCGGGAGAAGATTTCTGACTGTCGGTAGAGTAGGAGTTTTGACACGAGTATGTATTACAGTCGAGTGAATTGGAGTCAAGCTCCTGTTTAATGTAGATATTGTTGCTAGGGATACGCTTTCCATTCTCATCCCTGTTCTGCTGCTTACTCCTCATGCGATGATTATGGAACCAGTTGATGACTGTCTTTGCACTGAGATCCATTTTACTGGCCAACTTTTCGATAGCTGCTGACGTTGGATATGGATCATTCTGGAAGGCCTGGCGAAGAACATTTTTTTGGTCTTCTGTAAATGAGTATCTTGATTTCTTTATGTAATATGGAGACGCCCGATCGTCATCCGGCAGAGTTCCACAGCTTCCCGATCGACGTCGGAACGCTGTAAAACACAAACTAATGCGGAAACTGGGCGCTTGATAAGCTGACAGTGACTAGTAAAAGGCGATACTCACCTTTAACCTCTGCCTGGTAGGTTTTGAGCCTCAGCACGTTGACTGGGTCGGTGAGCCAGAGGTGCATTCTTACAAACGGCTCTCTTCCCTTAAGACTGAGCAGCTGCCAGGGCTTTGGCTTGGATAGCATATCGCTGACAGAACCTAAAATCACAATGACATGAACTCAGACTGTAGGGTGCGCCAGACAGTAGTACGGGACACGAGTTTACAATACCAAGTAATCGTCACTACAGTGACCTAATAAATAACTGTAAATCTAAGCGAGTAAACAAAACAGTACGAAGAGGCTGCCAGTCGGAAGGTGTTGGGCGGCACATCTAGTAGTTAGCTGACCATGCAAGCGAAATCATAAAGAGCTGATTGTAGGGCAGCTGATAGAACTGGTTGCGATAAATGAACGAAGGAAAATAACACAAAATAACAACTAGAAAGATGGTAAAAATATAACCAATGACAGTGACCGATCACAGAGGAGTGGAATAGAAAGCCGATGGTGCTGAATGTATGCACAGAGAATGTATATCAAGTAGAAAATTTTAGTCGTATTCTGTACATATAGATTACCTAGTTCTTGTAACCCGCTGTCATCTATTGGGCAGTATGGAAACAGGTCAGGCGTGAGGAAGGGCAGAGTGAGTTCTCATGCACTGAATGCGCCAAGCGGAGTGAAATAGATGGATCAATTTCGGTGAATAATCAACTTGATGCTAGCGGCTCAGTTCAGATGAACGGAGCGACGGATCGATATGAGTTAGGAAATAGATGTAAGGCACCAATTAAAGTGTGGTGGGTCGAGAGCAAGGAGAGTGAGGGGAAGGGATGGAGTGAGAATAAGGAGAATGAGGGGAAGGGTGGGGTGAGGGAGAGAGAGGGTGTGTGAGAGAGAGAGAGAGAGAGAGAGGGAGAGAGAGGGAGAGGGAGGGTGGGAGAGGGAGGGAGGGGGAGGGAGGGGGGGAGAGGAGGGGGGGTGG
>ERZ1740065.3211-NODE-3211-length-10228-cov-10.562371_pt1 | contig 10228 bp, 8 predicted proteins | sample MGYA00581738_ERZ1740065 | MGnify/ENA primary metagenome ERZ1740065 (study PRJEB43018, sample SAMN04849749) | marine metagenome | isolation source: floating plastic debris | place: Pacific Ocean | collected 2008-09-01 | study: EMG produced TPA metagenomics...
ATGATTACGTCGGCAAAGGCATGCACGGCGGCGAAATCGTTCTCAAGCCGTTCCCTGGCATCACCTACGCCCCGTCGCAAAACGTCATTTTGGGTAACACCTGCCTCTACGGCTCCACCGGCGGCACGCTCTATGCTCAGGGCATTGCGGGTGAGCGGTTTGCGGTGCGCAATTCGAAAGGTCAAGCGGTGATTGAAGGGGCCGGTGACCATTGCTGTGAATATATGACCGGTGGCGTAGTTGTTGTGCTCGGACATGTCGGTCGCAACGTCGGCGCAGGCATGACCGGCGGCTTAGCCTACTTCTTGGATGAGGTGGGCAATTTCCCGACGCGGGTCAACCCTGAAATCGTCAACGTGCAGCGGGTGATCACCGAGGCGGGGGCGCAACAGCTCAAGTCGATGATCGCAGCCCACGTCGAGCACACGGGTAGTGGCAAAGCCGCCAAGATTCTTGCCGATTGGGAGGCTTATTTGCCGCAGTTTTGGCAAGTGGTGCCCCCGTCAGAGGCCGACACGCCGCTGACGAGCACCGCCGCCCAAAGTGCCGACAAGGTACTCAGCTCGGTCTAGTGACGCTTGAATCTATTTTCCCGTTGCAGCGGCAACTTTGGCTATTTTCGAAGTTGCCGCTGTTGCGGTTTCAGGTGAACTGAGCCGCTGGGTCGGTTGGCGACAAGCCTTTGGTTTAAGGAACTTTGGTCATAACTTGGCGGAATTGGTGGGCTCCCCGTATCGGAAGTTTTGTAAGAAACGTCAGTTCGGGTTAAGGCAAAACCTGCTACTTTCCCCTCCTGGGAGGGGCTGATGGGTGGGTTCAAGCCGTCGGAGAAACCCACCCCGTCCTACGGACACCCCTCCCAGGAGGGGATTTGGCCCTCAAACTACCCGCAGATCCCTTGTCAGTCTTATCCCAAACTCAGGTCAAGAAGTATCGACCCAAAGTCAAGCCAGAGAAGAAACGACACTGGGTCAAGAAGAGGCTGACTGGGATGCACCTAAAGAAAAAGACCGATAAGTCAGCACCGGTCAAAAAAGCCTTTGGAATGCTTGGGATGCACCAATGGATGAGATTGAAGCGGGGGCAAAAAAATCTTGTTGGCAAATTGCCTGAATCCCCAAATTGCGGCTCTGCAATTCACCGATTCGACCTAGCGCCAGTGCCAGGTAACAGATCCCCGAAACACCTAATTTTCCGTGTGGAGGAGGTCTGCAATAATGCTTTCAGATCAGGCTGAAGTGCTTATTTGCTACAGTTTACAAGTCTGGATGCGAGAGAAAACAACACCCCAATCATCGGACCCGACAATCCTCGGGAGATGGCCCGACGGAGCAGAGGTGTCAAAAGTGAAAGCGGAGTAGTAAAGCCGCACTCCGTTTACTCGCCAGCCGACGCGATCGCCAAACTTGCCCCAGATTTTATCACCTGGGTACTGGCCGTCGAGCTTACCTCCACACTCGACGTAGATTTGCTTTTGCACGCTAAAGCCAAATTGTTTGTCGCTATACTTCACCCACAACCGATCAATCGTCTGCAAGTCAGCACAGGGAAAATTCGCCAATTCCTCAGCGCGAATCCAGCCGTTTTCTTTGCGCCCCACCGCCTCTAACATGCGGTGCGCCGTTTCTTTGTCCGCTGCTTGCCAATCTTTAGCCTTCAGCAAGTCTCGCAGTCGCGTGTAGTCAAGTCCCTTTTCCGATTTCAACTCAATTTCTCTATCTGTCTCAGCAGATGTCGCTTGAGCTGATGTCTTGATAGCCTGTTGAGCCTTTAAGCGTTCTAGTTCCTCTCGCAATGCAGCCAATTCATCCTGAGTGTTGGTTGAGGGGCTCACCTCCTTAGCCACCTCTGCTGTATCAATCACCTTAGCTGTGGTTAACAGTGTTGTCGGTTTTTGTCCCGTAACACCCCAAATGAGCTGCGCCATTGGGTCGGGGTCTTGTGTCCGAAAATCAACCCAGTGACAGTTCTTCAAAAAAATTGGCAACCGAGGACGTTGGGGAGCGTCCGACAGCAACACCGGAATCACCGGACATCTGCGCCGCATAAACTCTTGCAAAAAGGCGTAAATTTCCTGCTCTTGCCAGGGGCCAAGCCCCTGCTCGCCCACAAATACTGCCGCCGCGCCAATGTTTTCGATCTGCTGCTCCAGCACAAACTGCCAAATGGCCCCAGGACGCAGTTCCCAGACATCGAGCCAGGGCTTGAGGTTGTTTTGCTGAAGCTGTTTCGCAATTTCGATAACGGCAGGCTTATCTTCACTGTTGTGACATAAAAATACGTCGAATTGCGGCTCTGCCATTACCCAAAATTGTGCTGCCAGGTTTACCGATCAATGCCCCTCAAATTTAACCCCGTTTGCTTAACTGATTAACTTTTGCTGCATTATCAACCAGGGTTGTAAACAGGTTGCAGCCAAATCTCCAGCTTCTCGGGCGGAACTTCACTGGCAATACCTTCCTGGCTCAAGACTTGAGGACGTCATCCAACAGCGCCCGGGCGGGCTGGGCTCGTTCTAACACCTGCTGATAATCGCTATATAGCTTCACCAGCTTTGAGAGGCCGCTGACGCCGCCCTTCAACTGTTCTAGCTCATCACCTGAGAGTAATTCGCCATCCAGCAATCGCAGCAGCAGGGGCTTAATATCCCCTACGTCTTCGCGAGCCTTTTGCAGCTTTTCCACGGTGCTCAGTAACGTTTTGAGTTCTTTAAACAGGTCATCCACGCGATCAGGCGTTACCTCGCTGACATTCACCGTCTCGATCTCTCTAGCCTCTGCGCCTGCAGCGGTAGACGCCGCTGGCTTTTCTGACACCGCATTAGCAGATTTGGCAGTTGGGCTGGCCATCGATATCTCCTAAAACCAATAAAAAGACAACACAATTGGACTTTATTGTAATCGCCTTGAAAGTTCAATCGTACTAGCTTGTTGAAAATTGCAAGGCACCCATCATCCAAATGAGAATACACTATGGGCCACGGCAGGTATCTCAGAGGCAAGGGAGCAGTACTCAGGGATAGTGACGGCGAGCCTAGTCATGAAAACCCAACCTGCAGCGGCAAAAAGTGGCAGACCTGGGGCAAATCGAAACAGAAGACACAAGGCGATCGCTGCTTTCGCCTTAGACTATGGCCATTAATGATGCAGTTCACTCTAAGATTCAGGCGAATTCTGCCTATTCAGGTTGTTTGGGCTGACTCATAACCACCGACAAGTTTCCCATTCGCAAAAGGACTTTCAATATGGCCTTATTTACTAGCAATCATGTTTTGGTGCCGATCGATTTCTCTGAAGAGTCCCATAAAGCGCTTGCCGAAACCCTAGCGTTTGTTGAAGATCCGGCTAAACTTCATGCGATTCATGTGCTCAGCCCTTTAGAACCGACTGAACCCGGTATTGTTTGGAAAACCGTTGACACCTCAACACGAATTGAAAAAGTTGAAGCCGCTTTCAAAGAGAAGTTTTCGGATGATGTCTATCAGCAAATAAAATTCACCGTGTCTATCGGCAACCCTAGCTCTGAAATTATTGACTATGCAGAGCAGAATCAGATCGACTTGATTGTGATTCCATCTAGTGGTCGTACGGGCATATCAAGATTTTTCTTGGGCTCTGTCGCCGAAAGGGTGGTTCGATTTGCGAAATGTCCGGTGCTGGTCGTGCGAGGATAAACGACCCTACGTCATTTCGCGCAAAAGTATGGGGTTTTTGGATAGCTGCTATCGACGGAGGCTTTTGTCGCTCCCATTGGGGATTCCTAAGATCAAGACATAGAAGAATCAACCGTTTTGATCTAGGAGAAACACCATGGTTTGGTTATCTACAGCGAATGTATCTCCTGAGCTAGAGCCTCTGGCCGCGCACACTCGTCCCTGGGCTATCTTGGTAAAAATGTGGCGTTTTTGCAACTTTTACGGCGAATATCAGGCAACACCACCCAGCTTGCGCCGCCAGTTCATCATTGAGCTAGAGCAACACCAGCAGGAAGCAAAGACCACAGCTCAGACTTACTGCCAAGATTAGTGACCTTGAGGAGCGATCGATCGATCAAGGCAGTTATCCGTTGGTGACTCAACGTCTGCACCTTAACAGTGTGGCGCTGCTGAATCGAAATATGAATCTATCTGAGTTGTCAGTGATCTTGCTCCCTAAATCCCCAAATTCTGGGAGACTTTGAGAAATTCGGCTCCCCCAGAATTGGGGGCTGGGGGGCGAATTCATGCTGTAATTCAGCAACGCCGACCTAAAGCCCCCTTAGATCTCCTGAATCCAAGGGGGCTTTGGGTCTATTAACGTACTCACGAAAAAGGGGACCAATCTTCCCACGACTTGTTGTCGGCAGGATAAATCAGACCGACATCAAGCCAGGTTCACCTTAGCCCTCTTCCGCCATTTGCTCGTAAGTCAACATCTCGCCTGAACTGAGGCGCTGCCAATAATCTTTGAGGTCTTTGGCCAGTTCATTCGAAAGGATATAACAGCCAATCAAGTTGGGGAACGCCATGCCCAGCAGCATCAAATCGCTGAAGTCAATAATCAGCCCCAGACTGGTCAAACATCCTAAGAACGTACAAGTGATGTAGAGGATTTTGAACACCAGAGTGCTGCTCGCACCAAACAAATAAGTCCAGGCCTGGATGCCGTAGTAGCTCCAAGAAATAATCGTGGAAAAGGCAAACAGACAGACGGCAATGCTCAGCACAATGGGGAACCAGCCAATCACTGATGCAAAGGCGCTAGAGGTCATGGCAACGCCGCTTAATGCGTCTCCAGTGTCTTGATATACCCCAGTGATGACGATCGCGATCGCGGTCATATTGCACACAACGATGGTATCGATAAAGGGCTCTAGCAGCGCCACAATGCCTTCACGAATGTGTTCGTCAGTGCGGGCGGCCGAGTGAGCGATCGCGGCCGAGCCCACTCCTGCCTCATTCGAAAATGAGCTGCGGCGAACGCCCTGCACCAGCACGCCGATCAGGCCACCTACAGCAGCGGTGGGGGCAAAGGCCTCTCTGATGATGGTGCCAATCGCGGCGGGTACCTGGCCAATGTTGACCACAATCACAAATAGACAGGCAATGATATAGATAAGCGCCATCGCTGGCACCAGCTTTTCGGCGACCCCCCCAATGCGACGAATGCCACCAATAATCACAAAGCCTGCCAAGCCCGCCAAAATAATGCCAAATAACCATGCCGGTAAGCCCGGAATCAAGCTGCTGATAGCGGCATAAGCTTGATTAGACTGAAACATATTCGCGCCGCCCAGACTGCCCCCAATACAGAGAATACAAAACAGAACGGCGAGGCCCTGACCTAAAGGCCGCATCCCTTTGGGGGAGAGTCCTCGCGTCAGGTAATACATTGGGCCGCCCAAAACCGTGCCGTCTTCTGCAACCCGACGGTACTTCACCGCAAGTGAGCATTCAACGAACTTGGTGACCATGCCACAAAAACCTGCCAAGGTCAGCCAAAACATTGCCCCCGGCCCACCAAGCTGAATGGCCACCGCGACCCCAGCAATATTGCCCAGTCCGATCGTGCCAGACACGGCGGTTGCCAGTGCTTGAAAGTGAGAGACTTCACCCTCGTCGTTAGGATCATCAAACTTTCCCTGCACGACGTCGATCGCATGTTTAAAGCCCCGCAGGTTGATAAACCCCATGCGAAACGTAAAAAATACAGCTGCGATCAATAGCCACAGCACGATAAAAGGAAAGCCATTTTCCCCACCAATTTTGAAGAAGAGTAGGGTCGCCATCACATCAACGATGGGCTTAAAGATGACATCAGCCCCAGTAACGGCCTCATCTTGGGCCATCGCTTGAGGGGCAAGCATCATCAAAAATAGAGCAATCAGCCCAACCGTACCCCAAGGATGGCGAAGGCTTAGAGCTAGCTTATTCGGCTTTAACTTGCCGACTGCAGTCAATGCAGATTGGCGATTTGTCGGGCTGCTCATAGGGCAAAATCTCTCCAACTTAATGAGTAAACGACAGGAAGAACAATGAAAACAGCTACTTGAACGGGATCTCAAGACAGAGAAGATTAGCGTTTGCCTGCTAGCTTTAGGCTCACAGAAAACACACTCTGAAAAACTCCGAATAGTTTGGATTGGTTGCTCAGAGGCATCTAAAAATCTGGCCGCTCAGAGGGCAATCACCAAACTTTTAGGTCTATCCAGTCTGTTGTTAACAAATTTTTGGAATCGTTACTGTTACGTTCGGCACCCTCTTTTGAGCAAACCTTGAGCGCACAAGCCTTAATTTCCGCAAGTTGATACCTCTATGCTGGCTGACAGCAATGTGGGTGTTTCGTTGATGCAAGACTCGACCATACCAGTTGAGTTGACATAGGTGCACAACCTTTGCCGGTGAATATTACCAGACTGCGGCAATACAAATCGCTGGTGTCGAGTGTTGTCGTTGAGTTGAGACAGTGTTGTGAATACTACCTCTAGACTCCCAGCGATCGCGCTCATGGCATCAAACTGCGATGAACCGCGAAACATCTCTGTATACTTGCACCGGGCATTGAGCAGGCAAGTCAGCAACCATGATTGTCACCGTTACGAGCTTTAAAGGAGGGGTTGGCAAGACCACAACCGCGATTCATCTAGCTGCTTTTTTACAGGGGCAGGCGGAAACCTTATTGATTGATGCAGACCCTAATCGATCGGCCTCCAGTTGGGCCAGTCGAGGTGAACTGCCGTTCCCCGTGATTGATGAGTGGCATCCTGATGCGCTGGGAGCAGAATTTCAGCATGTGGTGATCGATACCCGAGCTCGACCCACCCAAGCTGATTTGGCCACCTTAGCCACCAATTGCAATCTGCTGGTGCTACCAACCACCCCAGATATTCTGGCGTTAGATGCCTTAGTCTTAACCGTTAACTACCTCAAAAGCATTCAGGCCAAACGCTATCGCATTTTGCTCACGTCGATTCCGCCCAAACCCAGCAAGGCGGAAGATGAAGTGCGATCGCTGCTCGCTGAGGCCCACTTGCCCGTGTTTAAGCAGGGCATTCGTCGCTATGCGGTTTTCCAAAAAGCAGCGATGGCGGGCGTCCCCGTTTATGATGTCAAGAATCCCAAAGCCGAAGTCGCCTGGCAAGACTATGAAGCGATCGGCAAAGAAATTCTCACCCCTGACAGCAATAACAGCCCCGACACCCCTCAGCCCCAGACATAGTCGATCAAGCACAACTAAAAAATTGCCACACCGACGGCCCATCAATTCAAGCCCGAGGCGATCGCCATCAAACTGGGAGCTATCAGCTTAGGGGTTGTCATCATTCAGCGATTGAATCCTTTTGCTAAGCGTCAGCCCCTAGCTATTTAATTGGATGCGGGCGCGGTAATGTCCATCATCAGAGCATTCTGGATTTAAATGATGAAGCGCCCTAGAAATAGCGATACCTGTTGAACGCCCAACCAGCTCATCTGAGCGTAGGCAATGATCATTTCAGCAGCGTTAGAAGGTGGTCATAAAGTTTTCCGACCTAGATTTGGCTACTTTCACTACCCAGAAGATTCGACGGTGGAATCAATGTTTGAGCCCTTTTTGAGATTAATTCAGGTAGCTTTTTTGACATAAAGCATCCCCTTTAAAACAACTTCTCAGGTTTATTCCTAAAGACTTCTATCAATCATTTATGGGTCTAATTGCTCATGTAGGAACAAGGCACACTGTCAAAATTCCTACGTCTATGTTTGTAGTTCGCTGGTCGTCATTCTGTCTCAGACTAAATCGCACAACCTTTTTTGGGAAGTAGGTTTTAAGAATGAATTCTCAGAAGCAGCCTCTTCTATCAAATTCAACTAACCATTCTCAACTTGCCTCGGAAAATGCGGCAAACCAAACAAGATAGATCCGTTATAATTAGCGTTTTTCGTCAAGGCGTCTCAGCTTCACCGCTGTGAAGCCTGCCACACAGCAAATATTGCTAGAATCATCAACCTAGCTTGGTGATGAGACTCCTAAACAAGTTTCACCCTAGACAGTATTTATGCTTAAGGAGGAAAATGTTATTGACTAGTTCGTCAAAAAACGGCCCTTTTTGTGGGGGGTCTGACCCCTCATTCGCTTTGCTTTGACCCTATTTCAAAGCAGGTTTTGAAGCGCCCAGCTGCTTTGAAATCCATCGTCACCAATTTTTGACACAATAGACATCTAGCTGCTACAGATTTATAAAAATAGTCACTTTCCAATGAAATGGACTTTATTTAATCAGTTTTCGAAGGCAGCATCAGGGCATCGACCAGGGTACTAAAATGCAACGGGTTTTGATTATTGCGGAAAATTCACTACAGCAAGAAAGACTTTGCATTGCTCTAAAATTTGACAAATCTGTGCAGCTCACAACGGCAAACCTACGCCAGGTCAACCCCAGAAACGTCAGAACATTTAAGCAAGTTGATCTCATTGTTTTGGAAGATACGTCTGAGCAAGGCGACCCAAGAACCACTGAATATCTGCTGTCGTCCCTCAAAACGACTGGATTACCGATTGTTTTGCTGCCTTCGATCGAGGCCAAACTCAACCACGATCGCGAACCTTTAGTCCTAAATTTGACGGAAAAAACGGTGGCTCAGCCAGGATTAGCCGCCTTAATCAATAAAATTCGAGCTCAGTATGCCATTGAGACGCAATCCACAACTGTCACCTCGCACAACCACACCGTAGAACCAGTACCGTCCTCATCGGAGCTAACGCCCCTTGCCAGTGAGTCGCGTCTCAAAACTCTACAGCCACCGATAGAACAGCCCGTTAACTCGTCTTTGTCTGCAGAACTGACTCGGTCTTCGTCCTCCCCCCCCGATACGTCTAAGGTCATGTATGCTTTGGCGACCATGGGGCGAATTTCCAAACAGCTACGGGAACCCCTATCAAATATGAACTTAGCGATTCACATGTTGAGCAAAGCTCAGTCGATTGAAGAGCGCGATCGCTATGTGAAGCTGCTCAGACAGGAATATCAACGCGAACTCCAACTGGTTAATGAACTAGAAAGTTTGCACAATAGCCTGGAAACAAGTTTGTAGGCGATCGCTTCATCACCCCGAACTCCAATTTTAGTCTTCAGATGCGTTCGATGACGGGCGCCGCTGCCTAAACCATTGCTGCAACTGCTCGCGGCATTGAGGTGCCAAAACCCCACTCAACACCGCCAGGCGATGGTTAGAGGCCGCGCTATCGGGTACGTTCAACACCGAGCGAATCGCGCCCGCTTTCAAATCATCGGCACCGTAGACCAGCAAACTGACGCGACTTAAGGCGATTGCCCCAGCACACATGACGCAGGGTTCCAGCGTGACGTAGAGCGTACAACCTTTCAGGTTCCAGTGCCCCAGCACCGCTCCGGCCTGGCGCAAGGCTAAAACTTCTGCATGAGCTGTCGGATCATGGCCTTGTTCGCGTTCGTTGCCCGCCTCGGCAATGATTTGGTTATGGGCATCGACCACGATCGCCCCCACGGGAACTTCTCCAGCTTGCCCCGCGATCACAGCGAGTTCTAGGGCTCGCTGCATCCAGCGGCGATGGCGATCGTAGGTTTCATCATGTTCAAACATAGGCAAGCAAGCATAGATGCCGTTGGCGATTCATTTTGGCCAGTCTTCCGCCTCTTCGGCGGCTCGGGGCAACGGTAATTGAATGCTGTCGTAGGGTTGTCGCTGTGGCGATCGCTCCACCGGCTTAAGGGGACGGCGCACCGGTGGTGTGCGGCGGCGACGAGAAATCCCTTCTTCACTGGTTTCCTCCGCAATAACTTCATAAAGGATGGCGCGCTTCTGGCCAGAGCCCTTGCGTAGAATGCGTCCCAACCGCTGAATGTATTCACGGGTAGAGCCCGTACCCGATAGCATAATCGCCACTTTGGCATCGGGGACATCGACCCCCTCGTTCAACACTTGAGAGACCACAAGGGTCGGGTAGTCACCACTGCGAAATTTTTCCAAAATGGTCTGACGCTCTTTGACCGGTGTCTGGTGCGTAATCGCCGGAATCAACAGATCTTGAGAGATACGATAAACCGTCGCATTATCAGCGGTAAAGATCAAACATCGGTCCGGAAAGTGGCGCGTTAGCAGCTCACTCAAAACTCGGAGTTTGCCATCAGTGCCTAAAGCGATCGCCCGCGACGAGCGGTGAGCTAACATGGCTCGCCGCCCCGCCTGCGATTGGGCACTGGCCTGCACAAACCGCTGCCAGCCTTCTAAGCT
>ERZ1740065.3212-NODE-3212-length-10226-cov-11.648805_pt1 | contig 10226 bp, 11 predicted proteins | sample MGYA00581738_ERZ1740065 | MGnify/ENA primary metagenome ERZ1740065 (study PRJEB43018, sample SAMN04849749) | marine metagenome | isolation source: floating plastic debris | place: Pacific Ocean | collected 2008-09-01 | study: EMG produced TPA metagenomics...
TCCTCTTTCATTCTCTCACCTCCCACTATCCCACCTCCTACTCTCACCTCCCACCTCCACCAGTATGGCAGTGATATTATCAACAATGGTTTCTGCTGTAGAATACTTGAGTGACGATGAGTGGCACTCGATTGAGATCTACCGCAGACGTATCGACACACTCACCGTCAAGGTCGATAATTTACCTGCTGTCGTAAAGAAACTAGAGGATGCATTGCAATCAAGAAATCTGCAGTTCGATCACAGTGATACTCTGCTGTTGGGAGGTAGGAATCTTGCTATAAAAAGCAACCAATAGCATTGTTTTCAGCGAGTCATCATCAAAAAATCTCAACGTATACTTGAGATTCTATACTGTACTACATGAACTCATTGCGACCTGGTCTGACCTGGTCTAAACTGCAACGGTTTTGAGTGCTGGAAAAAATAGCAGTTATGATGGAATCTGTGAACAGCACTAAAGGAAGATGGCTCCAAATAACTATAACAGACCTTTCAATAGCATTGCTGAGCATCTCGTTATAAACGCTTTAAATAGAATCTCATTGTGAATACAAACCTGGGATTTTATAAGTTTTCGATCTTTGCCTTGCTGCGGAGCTGTTCCTGCCTACAGTCTGGTCTCGTGCTCCCAAAATGTCTCTCTGTTATCGAGTGTTTATCTGACTTTAGGAATCTCAGACGTCACTCTCCTACCAGAGGCATTGAAGAGCTTCTACACCAATGGCTACAGAGGCTGCATGTCATCAGTGGTGAAGAGCAGGAAAGTCCTTGACCTTGGTGCTCCGGAGCTCCAGGATCCGAGCGTGCGATATTCTAACTCAATAGTGAGAGGGTGCCAGCCTCAGCCCGAGTGCGTGGACAGTCAGTGTCTGAATGGCTGCGTCTGCTCAGCAGACAAGTCATTCTGTGACAACACGATGCTCCCATTCCACGGCACTCACTGCGAGACTAGTGACGTCGGCTTCAAGTTCTACGTGGAAAATGTTCCCGGTCAGGTGACATTCGACTACGAGTCCACGAGGTCTACTAGCAAAGACAAGATATCATTCGGGTTCATCACTTGCCACCCCGATGGCACCTTCGCCAAGTTGTCAGGAGCGTATGACAACGAGTTCATCAAGATTTACCTCCAGGATGGCCGAGTTGCTGTGGATTACAACTTGGGCGGTCGAGTTCAGACCATGAAGACTTCCAAGAAGTATGACGACTCCAAACTATATGCAGTCCAATTTACCAGGAATGGCGGCCAATCAGAGCTGACCGTCATCGACCTTGAGTCAAAGGTTGCCGATAGACGAGACACCGTCGCAACCAGTGGTAACAGAGTGCTGGACGGTGTGAACCGTCTGGAGATTGGAAGTGAGACAGTCGCGGGATCAGTTGTCAATGGCTTCCGAGGAATAATGTTTGGATTTAAACACGACCGATACGCCATCTTTAACTTGGCCAAGGTCTTCCAGTCACAGACGTCTATCAGGCAGCCTGGCACACAAATCGTCACCAAGTCTCCTGAAAAGGAATTCAAATGCGAAATCCCCGGTGATGCAATGTGTGGTCCAGGATTGCCGAAATGTCAGAACTTTGGAGTGTGTATGGACAACAGATGTAACTGCACGCTGACGGCGTTCGCCGGCGACTACTGCACTGAGGAGCCTGAGGGACACTACTACGGCTACAACAACTTCAAACCAGGCATCGTGATCCATGACTACCCAGAACCAATAACGACGTATGAAGACTACTTCGCCGTCGGTTTCATGACCTATGAGCCGACAGGCACCATCTTCCGAATTCAGAGCAGCGACAACACGCAGTACTACCAGGTCCGGTTAGTAGGAGGCAAGGCGCAGCTTGAGTACAACCTGAACAGCAAACCAGAGGTGATTACCGAAATTAACACGCCTGAACTTCACTCGAATGAGTCAATCTACCACGTCATTCGAATGAATCGCACCGGCGACACGATCACGTTCAACGTCGATGGCTACAATAGGACAGTAGTCGACAGGAACATCGCTAACATCGCGTTCAGAAATCAAGAGATCCTTACAACGGGCGCAAAACTCAGCGTCAACGATGTCATCGAAGATGATTGGAACGGTATCTTGGCCGGCCTTTACTACAATGGTAAAATGTGGTTCCACGTACCTATCACTGCCTCTGCCACCTCAACGTATCGCGGCGATGTCGAGCTTGCCCCCCATCCATTCAAGTTGAGGCTACCGGAACCTCCCAAATGCAGCAGATGTTACCACCAGGGCATCCCTCTACCGAATGGACTGTGTGACTGTACATACACAACGTACGGCGGTGAATGCTGTAACAGCATGGTCGGTCTCTACGGCTTCCGACACAAGAAATTTGGCTCCAACAGCGTCATAGTTTACACCAATTCCAGTATGGGTGGCAGCCGCGTGGATGACTTGTCCGTCGGTTTCCGCTCTGCCAGGGGCTGGGGCGACGGAGAGATACTGAAGATTGAGAGTGAGGACGGACGTCAGTTCATCCTCGTAGATATAGTAGGAGAGAATTTGCGGGTACTGTACAATCTAGATGGGGTGAACCGTTCACAGATATACAGGGCCAGCGAGGTGACCAATAAAGACAAAGATCACATTCTTCAGCTGCACCGCAACGGAAGATATGGCTGGCTGCGATTGGACGCTAACAACAATACTGTCCTGTTCGGCAGCTCAAATATATTCGATGCCTACAGAATATACGTAGGCGGCGTTTCCGACGGTAAAGCTGCTAAGAGTGGTTTCTATGGACTAGTCTGGGGCCTGGTCTATAACGGAAACAAGATCATCGATATCACGAGGTCAGCAGACGCCGGTGAAAAAGGCATCAAACTCATCACTGATTCCACTCAAGACTTTGAGATCGTGGAATGGAAGTGGCCTGAATTGTGTGACAAGGGATCAACAGACGTTGAGTGCAACTTACCTACCACCGGACCAACTGGAGCACCAGGAGGCGCTGGTGCTATAGTGCCTGCCATGGGAGGAATTGAACCTCCTAAGGCGCCAGTTGTAGTGCTCCCGCCCCCAGTCCCAACTGCACCCATTGGAGCGATTATTGGTGCAGTAATGGGCGGTCTCCTCTTCTCTTCTGCAATAGCGTGGGCTGCTGCCGGCATGAAGCCAGGTTTCTTGGCTCTGTCAAAACGCCTGGCTGGCGCTGCAGGAAAAGGTTCATATGCACCTGTGTCTGTGACAGACGGAAAGTTCCCAGTGTCTGGGGGTGGCAGTAACTACCTGGGAACAGTTGGTTTGGATGAGATGGGAGGCAGTCAAGCTGGCAGCCGTCGCAGCCAGTATGACGAGACGTTCACCCAAGAGAGCAGGTTCGAAGGCGGAGACGGTATGGGTAACGGATTGACCGGTATGGGAACGATGAACGGCGGAGGTGGCTACAACACGTACAACACGACCAGCAGCTGGTACACGAGGAATGAGATGATGGAGAATCAGCAACAAGGCTATGGAGGAGGAGGAGGAGGCTATGCAGGTAGCATGCACGGCTATGGCACTGGTAGGAACGGCTACGCGGGTTCAGTCGCTGGCGGCAGCATTTCAGGCTCTGTCTATGGTTTCGGCACTGTCACGAATCCTGATCAAGCTTTCATCACGCTGTCCGAGGACATCGCTGTCGACAATGTTGTGCTGACTGCTGATGGACGGTATGTGGTCACTGGCTCCAACCTTGGACCTCCTCAAGTCTGGAACACCAACGTACGTAAAACCAGCAGCCGGCAAACGGCGCGTGATATCAGAGAATCTGCTGCAGTCATATTATCATTTTGCTGTGTTCACAGAATGGTGAGATGGTGACGACTATGAGAGGCGACTTCATGGGCTCCACAGGCCTTCACTTGGCTGCCAATGAGCAGTACCTGGTGGGAGAGACAATGGCCGAGCAAGCAGCCGTGGACATGAATGACGTGCAGACAGGAAATCACATTCCTATCAGGCGTATCGCGGTGAGTTTACTTCCCCGTCATATCTGACGACCTTGCGATGACCTTGTATCTAGCTACACCACTCATTGCTGTATAAACTGCTGATTTAGCCGCCACCACGCCGTCTAGACAAATTTTGCTCGGTAAGACAACTCCCGACTCTGTATCCCTCCCACCATGCGATGGCAATGACACACACTATCTCTCTCCTCCTAACTATTTGCACTGTATACTGCTGTATATCACTCGGATGTTTGCTCCATCTCGACGTCTATGGCTGACGGGAGGACAACTCTTACTGTCATACTACTGGCGCCATCTATGAACTCATTTGTGGATTTATGTACGTCTGCTACAGGTCTGGGACTTCAACACTGGAAATCCTCTGCCGATAGCTGTTGACCAGCTCTGTACTGCCAGTTGTGTCTCCAAAGATGGATACAAGGTTGTCATGGCAATGACTGACAAATTTGGTGGCGGTACAACAGTCAAGGTCCTTGACCTGCTGTCCAATCAGATTCTTCACGAGCTGACTTATCCAGAGACGATTGGTCTGTATTATCAACCTAGTAATCAATCATCATCGTCTGACCATCAGGGAAAACAAAACCATGATATTGGTTTCTTTTTACAACACAGGCGTGGCCGACTCAGCGTCGTGCGTATTTATCTCCCCTGATGACAGATTTGTTGCTGTCGGATTCACCAACTCCTTCGACAACAACGCCAACTTTATCGTATTTGATCTACACAACAAGACGGGAGTCGTTGACTCTCCGATCGTAGCACTGAACGCCGACCCGCACTGCACTGTCATTCTGAACCACGATGAGGCGCTAACTGGCACACGTAATGGAGAGCTCGTCATCTGGAGTATGAAGACCGGCAAGGCCCAGGTACCACCCTTACCACGTCTGCAAGCGTAGAGGATCTCAGCTACAAAATCTGTCTAATCCAATCTAGAAAACCAGTATTTGATTTGCTTACATACGAAGCTAGATACCAGTTTATATATTATAGATGTAGTACCACAACAATCAGCTGTAGCTGGTAACAAGTTCAATGCCGTTAAACACTCCAGCTTATACTCCTCAATGACCTCAATGACCTCAATGACTCATATACCAATAGTTTCTCAGCGAGGGTTAGGAGGCTGTATGTGGAACAGACTATGAAGTTGATGTACTAGATATGTTATACCACTAGTTACCTACTAAACTGCTAGTAGTAACAACTTTAAGATGTACAATGTACTGATGATCCGATTGGATTTATTTTCAAGCGTCAACTGACGAGTGGTGATGCAACCATGTTGAGTCAGGGAGGTATGCCGGCGGCCCATGATCGTGAGGTGAAGGAGGTGGCGTTGAGTGATGACGGAAAGTACCTGGCATCAGCCTCCGCTGACAGAACTGTAAAGATTTGGAATATGGACAGCGAGAGTCTACTGCACACACTACATGGCCATAACGATGAGGTAAGCCGCGATATCCTCGTGTTATAGGCACTCGTAAGGGAATAAGAGAGGTTTTATGGTTGACACTGCACTGATTTACCAGGTTTGGACTGTTGACATTGCGTCAGACAACAGCATCGTTGTCTCCGGCTCTCAGGATGGCACCATTAAACTATGGAGACTCAGGAATGGCAACCAGGTCAGTAGAACTTGAGAGTTGTCTCATCCTGACATGTACATCACGTTTATATAGTAGTAGGTTAAGGTAGTTTTATAAGTTGGTTTTGTTAGCTTTCTATATGGAGTTAAAGCATTCTTGTTAATTAGGAGTTTTCCCACCCTGATACACACTTAGTAGCTACTGTATCTGATCTCATTTTATTTACAACTGAAATGAAACTTTCATTGGAAAGCTTTGAGGAATGAGAGTTGCCTTCTCTATGATAGGCGAATCACCATTAGTATTTTTAGGGATGTGTTTCTTCTGTTTGATTTATAGATCATAGGTGGCAAGTCTCCTGTATTTCCTGGAGGGGGAGGGGGTCCAGTATGTTAGCTGCCAGAATATAGGGCTAAGATTGCTATTATTGGTTTCCGGATGTTCCCCTGTGGTTTATCGGTTAGATCTTGCTGAGCTGAGGTCAAATATGGCAGAACCTTAGCTGTAGGGGTAGGAGTACTGAACTATGGCTTCTCAAAGTTCAGAAAAAAACTGAATCCCCAGTATTTCTGGTCCTACAACTTGTCATTTATGTTACAGGTAACATCGTTCAACGCTACGATGGATATTTTCCACGCCAGATTCAGCAAGGACAAAAAGACTGTCGTGGCGCTCGGAGACAAATTCGGTGCTAGAAAGCTCATCATGCTACAGATAATCTCACAGAAGAAGTGGCGAGTCAGGAACAGTTAATGGACCCTCATGTATAGGCAGGGAGACGCGTATCTATCTCTCTATGTAATGCAGCTGTTGGTGCTCAGGCTACGTGCTGATATCAAAACCGCTCAAACTACCATCCTCTGTTCCCTGTATTCGGAACCTTCAACTGACTCATTCCAGCTGATAGCCAATGGGCCCAAACATCACTGGAAATGGTACCTGCCCCCTCCCCAAGAACCTGTAATAATGCCATCAAGTTAAAAACCTAGGCTAGGAATCTGTTCAATCTTTGCTGCTCCAATACTCAGATATTTATCTCTCTATTATGATTAGCACTGCCAAGCGAAGCTTTTAGACGAGGTTGTTACTAATATTCTTGTTCCTACACTGGTATCCATACACAGTTTACTTCAGCAAACACCACTGGGGAGTTGAAAATTAACCTTGACCCCTGCTGCACGTATTACGCATGCCTGAGCAGTCGGACATGAACTGTGAGCTATTGGTTGGAATACGTTTTTACCTATTGATATGGCGACCGTTTTTAGATTTTAGATTTGTCTGATTATTTTTAACAAGGTTTACTTGAATTGCAGTGAATCAAATCTCCGATGAGTATTTTACTATTACATGACGCAAACTTCTTCAAATCTCTCATGAAATCTTGTCTCGTTAGAATTGTTTGGTTGAGGACCGGAATCAGGCGATTTAGCTGGAGACAGCTTCGTGTATTCCGAGTATTTTATTTTATGTATTATTTTGATGCTTCTTCTTATATGTCTCATACCTCTAGGAGTTATTATACACTCTTTTGTAAAGTGTGCTTTTAGCTGAATAAATCTCATTATAAAAACTCAGAAATCAATTGTCCATCTGTTTTACTCTGGCATTTTTTTATGAGCCCAATGAGAGCTTTCTCTAGTTATGCAGGAAAGGTCCAGCCACACACTCGTGTACTCGTGACTCGTGATTACGAGCACCACGTTACACCAGATTGGAGGAAAAAGCCAACCAACATTCACTACTTATAATAATAATAATAATAATAATAATAATAATAATAGTAATATTTATTTAAAGGTAATGATTGTGATTGACACTTTACACCTCTCAATTTTGCCTAAAACATTAATTATTTAAATTTTATTTAAATTCACTACTAAAGTAGTTTTTTGAGAAAAACACACACCCCAGAGCCGTATACGGCTCTGACACAGCCTACATATCTGGCACACTCGAGGGCATGACAGTTCAGTGTGACCTAATTAAAAACATCCAATCATCTTGTATGCTTTCAATAACTTTGCTCATGAACACAGGCTAGCGTCGATGACTTGCAGTCTAGTAAACTAAAGCACACGAAGGATACCAGTTAGAGCAATGAATATGACTCATCTTGACCTTATCATTGCTTTCTTGTAGCTTTAGCCAACAAGCTGTTACTAAAAATAACTCTTGTAGCTATTATAAACAAGAAGCTTTATTGAGGCTATATAGCTGGGTAGCAGAGGATGCGGGTAAAGGCGTAGGGTTGTCTAGTATTAATCCAGCATCACAGTGGAGCAATCATGCCATAGCTGATCAATCGATTTACCTCTATATGGATTATTGTTACTTTCTCACTTTCTGCATTATATATTGCCTAATAGTCACTATGCGAAATGTGACTTTTCTAGATTAGACACATCTAGGTACAGCTGAACTTGTTTATTGAGGATACTCGTATGACAGGCTCTTCATTTCATGCTCGACAATGATAAACGATAACAGTGTAGGCAGCGTGTATATAGCTGTGGGAAAATAAACCAATCAGCTTGCACCATTTCCAGTTGTTGCTATGATACACAAGCAACAAGCAATGATTTGAAATCTAATAAAGTATATTTGCTAAATGAAGTTATTTATACCAACGACAGAGCAATGATCTGGGTAGATGAGATGAATGGACGGTTTAGTCAACTGGACAGTGGAACTGTTTGACTGAGTTAACGCAGGTTTTGGAAGAGAAGAGATAGACATTCAGTGAACTGCCACCCAATCAAGGGCCTAAAAGTTGAACTGTCTGATTGAGACTGTCTGATTTGACTGCAGGCCGTCCATTATGTTGTCACTGCTATCTTGGTCGTCTGTGTGGAGGTGAGCGAAGCTATGTGGCGTGAGCTCTGCGTTCTTGTGATGGGCCTCCCAAATGACTGCGGCAATGTCGTGCCTGCCCATACTGCGTAGCGCATTGGCCAGTTGCTGCACCGCGTTGTCACCTCGGGCTCGTGTAGTCCTCTTCCACCGCAGAAGAATCCTAGACATATGGATTGATGTCAATGACACTTTACAAACATGAGAAACAGCCGTTAACTTATACCTAGTGCTGCAGGCAGAGCTGGCAATACCTGAGAGCGTTATTATTTCCCAGCACTTCATAGAATAAGAGATAGAAGCGTGAAAGATGGATTTTCCCGTTCGCTACTCCATCGAGAAGACAACTCCAAAATATAGATCTACCAATTATGACTAGTGTAAAGCCTTCTATTATCATAGCCATTATGCAGACCAGTAGTTGGTAAAAACATGAATGGGCATTAAAATATCAGACTAATAAAATGTGCGATAATTGAAAATGTTTCAAATCTGCTGTCGAGTGTAAGTTTTGATGAAGGAAGTCAATTACCGAATACTGGTACTGATACCTGGTACCTGGCACAGGTACCAGGTACTGATACCTGGTACTGATATACTTGGTATTGATATACTTGGTACCTGGTACCTAGTCAGAGATGAGTAAGTATTTCAGTTTCTCACAAAATCCAATTAAACCTAAGCTGGTGATGGCAACTTACTGGAATATGTTAGCTCTTTTATTAGGTAGTAACTTGACCAAACAAACCTACCTGTATGTCACCTCCGACAGACTATACCCGTTACTTAGTGCGTCAAATCCTATGCCTGTGATAGTGCTGTCTGGCATGTCCAGATAGACTGCGAGAGTCAATCCTTCTTCCACAAGACGAGACATAGTCTGTAGTGATCTGCCCGACAAGACTCGCGGCTCTCTGTAGACTGAAAGTGAAACCATGGATTGATCATTGTGATGTTTGACCATGAGTAGGAGTTGTCGTCCCTTGAGAACACAAAACATGCTGGACTGTGATTCATACCCATTTCTTTAGGCCTCAATGCCAGGGAGAGCCTCTTTACCATGTCTGACTGCTCCCTAGCCCTCTCCTGTATCGACTTGGCAGTTTCAGCTCGGGATGTCGTAGCAGTAGGGACGGTGGATACCGTCTCCTCCTGTAACTTCTCGTCTGCCACCTCTGGTTCTGGCTCAGGCTCGGGTTCCACCCAGAAATAGTCCTTGACCTTAAGGTGTCAGTAGTAAGTACGGTGCTTGTATATGATGTCTAACAGCTGGGTAGTTATGTGGCAGTGGCTGCTGGTGTTTGTCATTAGCAGCCGAAACATGCAACAACCAGCTCCTCACCTGATCAGCTGTGATTGTGAAGGGACATTCTCTCACAAGGCTCGTCAGCACCAGCCCATCCTCGCTGGTGCGTTCTGTGAGAAAGTTGATGCCCACATTCCAGTTATCATCCGTATCGGTATCCACTGGCTCTATCTCAAACGTGACATAGTTTTCCGGCTGGTTTTCCAGGAAGAAAAGGTATTGTGGATCATCTTCAATCATCTAAAAACAAAACCAAATAGTTCAATGGATATTGAACAGCATTATAAGAACCACATATGCAACAAGAAAGTCTGTGAAGGGAGATAAATTGAGAATGCGATAATCAGGGAGGAAGGAGATGGAGAGAAGGGCAGAGAAGGGCAGAGAAGGGCAGAGATGGGCAGAGAAGGGCAGAGAAGGAGGGGGTGAGGGAGAGGGAGAGTGAGTGAGAGAGAGAGGGGGGAGAGGGAGGGGTGGGGAGGGAGGG
>ERZ1740065.3214-NODE-3214-length-10221-cov-11.634369_pt1 | contig 10221 bp, 5 predicted proteins | sample MGYA00581738_ERZ1740065 | MGnify/ENA primary metagenome ERZ1740065 (study PRJEB43018, sample SAMN04849749) | marine metagenome | isolation source: floating plastic debris | place: Pacific Ocean | collected 2008-09-01 | study: EMG produced TPA metagenomics...
GGTCGTCAAATTTGATATCCTGGTAGGTTCTCCTGTTTTAAACATACAATGGGATGATGATCAACAACTTCATTCATGGAAACAGGAAGGATATCAAGTAACATCATTTCCATTCACTAGGGTAATGTCACTTGTCTGTGGATGTTTGATACTGTTAGAGGAAACTAACAGACAGAAGAGACGGGAAATGACTTCGTTCAAGGAACCAGTATGTATAAGAAGGTCCTTCCCACTCCTCTAAGCGTATGAGTTGAGCCTCTCATCAGACAGTAGAACGCTACTGCAAGTCTCATACTAACCAAGTCTTACAGTCACTGCATCAGCATGTCGCATGTGACCATGTTGGCCAGGAATGACTGTATCCAGTGGAGGACCACATCGAGTGGAATTTTGGTTTTATCTCATAATGAAACCCAATTGCATCTGGATTAAATTGTTCCAGCCTCAGAGGATGAAACTGATCAGAGAAGCAAGAGTTAGAATGACAAACTACTACTTAGAAACTACTCCCTAGGCAATGAAACTGGGATCAGAAAGGTATGAGAGTGGAGGTAAGCTTTGATCTCACCCACAAACAGGACAGTCGAATCCACTGCCTTTACGATAGTCACTCTGCAGACAGCCGAGACAGAAGAAATGAGAGCATTCCAGAACTCTCGGATCTTTCATCTCCCCCACCCATTCCAGGCAGTAGCCGCATCTGCCGTCTCGCTGCGACACTGAGGATGGAGAGGAGTCACTGTCTCCGGTTGTACTCGCCATGATGACTGATAGTTACAGAGAGATGATAGTGGCGGTCTACAGGTTGGTCCGGGTACATAGAGATCTGAGATAAGCACAGAAAATACTAGTTTAGTTATTGTTAAAACCCCACTGGAAATTCCATTGAAATCTCACATCTCACAACTTCCTTATCAGGTGACCTTACAGATTTGACTCAAACAGTCAGACAGACACTGAGATAACTGATTACCCAACTGCTGGTACAGCAAACTAATCCACCTCCATAAACCAATCTGGGTAAAGATACCAGCTGTCACCCCAGCCCATAGGACAAGTCATACCAGCTATGACAATGCTTTCTTTTGTTATAAAAGATCGTTAGAATTTGTATTGTGAGCTATATAATTGTAGCTTCGCAACACTTCATGCTGTACTGATTGCAGAGAGCCTCAATACAAAGTACTGCAGCTATGTAGCTCACAGATTCAATGCCATTGTCTTAGATTGTATAGATTGTAGTATATACTGCCTTAATACATGAGTCTGCAGAAGCGCACCCAGCTCCCTGGACCCACCTCTGACCCGCATACCAGTACATAACAAATAGATGGATCATCTACCCAAACTCCGCTCAGTGTATGGGTAGAGCCTCACGTCAGACCGTCGAACGCCGCTGCAGTCTTTATACTTATGAGATCACATCTATCAACATCGGCTCCCCCCCATGTGGCCGCATTCAGCGATTTTACCGTGAAACTGTTTTTATCTGCATTAACGAGTTCCTACCAGTGAAAATAAAGCTGATTAGGGGAAGCTGGCAAAAAGATTATTCCTTAGATCGTAGAGCCACTGTTGCCAACCCTACAATCTTACTCGTAGGTGGACGTCACTTTCATCTTCTGACGCAGGTAACTTACCCATTAGGTCATGTAATTGCCTTCTGTGTACACCACACGCCAACAAAAACTGACTATTTTGTATTTGCTATGCTGTAATGTACTGAAATAAAGCCTATGAATCGTTTTTCAAGGCAGCATATGGGGTTTCTATTTTTAGTAGTGCTGCATTTCTTCAAAGTAATTAATCTCGATTAATCTTCCGATTAATATTTTTAATCTTGAATTAATATTATTTTAATCTTTACACTACGAACTAGTTTCTGAACTATAGAATTCACAGCAGTATCGTTGCTACCAGCTGCAGCAGCTGACATTGACATCACTGTAATGTCTTTGGTGGGGCATTAGTGATACTCTACTGCACTGGTGTTGAGTTTGCTTGGATAAATATGCAATCATACTTGTTCGCAGATCTGTTTAGCATATTACTCTTGGTTTATCAGTGAAATTTACCCTCAAACTAACCACAAGATTGATCTCGTGGCGTAAAATTAATCTTCTGAGCAATTAGTCTTAGTTAATCTTAGAATAACTCGATTAAAATGCAGCACTAATTTTCAGCTCATTAAGATCTAGGATATCTTGCCGTTTCGGGTTGGCATTACTGCATAGAGCTGGGTCCCGATTGGTGTGGGACTGGAGGTAAATACTGCTCTCACCCTCAAACAGGACAGTCGAGTCCACTGCTTCTCTGATAGTCGCTCTCCGAACAGCTGAGACAGAAGAGTTGAGAGCATTCTAGAACTCTCGGATCCTTCATCTCACCCACTCCTTCCAGACAACAGCCACATCTGCCGTTGAGCTGAGCCGCTGTCGATGGAGAAGCTTATGGAGACGGTCGATGAACCTGGTAATTCCGTCAGTCTGTCTGTCTGTTCGTCTGCCTGTATCTCAACCTGTTTCCACAGTTTCTAAAGCTGATGCAGAAGATCTCTTCGTGAACCCATTAGTGCTATCAGTTTCGCTATGCTCGTTTCTGTGAGTGTGTCTGTCTGTGCAGTCTGGGTTCAACAGTTTGTCCTGCTGAGTAACAGCTATACCAGCAGACCTCACAGTAATGTGTGAAATATTACTCGCTGGGAGACATACGTAGACAATCTCCTCCATCGGTCATACCTGAATTTATAAGACTCATCTCTCTATAGCTACAGCCGTCAGTTTCTAAACTTCAAATTCACCGCTGTCAGTGATTGGCTCGCCATTAAGTCCCATTGGGAATAGTTTGATGGCTATCACCCGATAGAGTGAGCCTCTGATCACGCGGGCAAAGTATTGGCTGTTATCATGATTTCATTCACAATCAGAGCGACACGACACTGAATCAAACTGAAATATTAAATCTCATCAAATGATAAAAAATAACAGTCACAAACATTTTACTCCTTCCATCATGCAGGCCAGGTAGAGACGACTCCCAGACACACTGATATCCTGTATGAAGTTAGTTTTCTTCAATTCTTCACATGTCAGATCAGACAGCCTCTCACCTATATAAGACAATCATGTGGTGATACAACGGTCAATGTTAACTGATAGTTAGTGATCAGATAACGAGAAATAGTAGGTGATTTGGTTTTTGTCATTCTCCTGTCGATTTTCGCGCTTACCCCGGCTCACTCCCGCACAAACTGATACACAAACGTCGATGCGAGAATGACGAAAGCTGAGGATTCTGTGTGACATGAAGAGTAGCAATGGTAAATAGTTAAAAAGTTGACACTGATCAGTTCTGTGTAATAGTCAAAGCTGCCAGGTCATGCGTGGTTGATACCAGGCGGGAGGACAGACTAGGCCGAATGATATGCACAGCCATTGGATGAATTCATAATCATGTCAAACAGCTATCTTAAGATTTCTCATTTTCATGATTTTACGAAATTTTTTGACCGGATCGTTGGTTGCTAATTCGCAAATGTGGTGTCAGACGCATCTGTTGTCATAGCTGAACCAAGATGCTAAAGTTATGAGATTTTGCACAGGGTGGGAAGAGAGCCTCAAATGAACTTGATGAGCCTTCTCATGTGACTATTTGTCTTAAAAGCATGGAAAAGTGCCGTGATGGAGGCAATCGTTACTAATGCCCCTCGCGAGTCAAAGCAGTCCTGTCAGAGAATGCCAAACAATTTCACCACCCACCAAGTTCCAAGAGGTTAAAGTGGCTGCGTTTGCAACAAAGTAAGTGCAGGCGCACCGGAAAAAAGTCAGTTTACAGCTGAGTATCAGATTAAGTGAGTCCGCGACCCTGTGACATATCACATTCCCAGAATAAAATATTCGAAAATGATCGGATCCAAACATCTTTATAATAAACCTGTGACGAAGTGCTATGACACGCAAACCCTACTAAAAAAATACTGGAGTGAATATATCTATTCCGGACCTGCGGAATGTTCAACTAAAATGTGTTTGCGATCAACGATAGTGGGAGTGTAGTGAGAGAATAAGCGGCCGGCTTACGAGCGGAACTCCTGTTTAAATAAACTTTTGTTACCAGTTCTATTGCCTCTATTGCCTCTATTGTTCTATTGCTATCGCCTCGCCATCGCCTCGCCATCATCTCGTCTGAACTTATCGTCTGCCTGCATAAAACAACCGAATGGTTTCGCAGTGCAAATGTAATAAAATAACCGCATGACATATTCAGTATAACATAAGATAACAGAGCATAACAGTACTCCGCATACTGCCATATGCAGCTCAAATGTCAGAATGAAAGTAGTCAAATGGTTAGATTGACAGAAATGAGTGGTACAGTGCAACGCATTAGAGGATTGTAATGTTTGCAGCCCAAATTACCGTAGAACCGATGGTAAGGCTGGACCAATCAGCTGCATAGTTACCTGCTTGTCCTCCTGACACAGGAGTTTGTCATACTGCAGGCAGTAAAACTCTGCAGGTTTGTCACAGATTGCGCATTTGCTGGCTCTCTCACTCTTCAGTTGTTTATTTTGTGTCGGTGTCATCTGATGCCTCGGAAGTTCTTCGAATTTGAGATCATGGTAGGTTCTCCTGGGGTAGTTATAGAATGAAATGCGTTAAAATCTCCGTCCGCAAGAAAAGGTACGATAAGAAACCAAGTGCTTGCCTATCGATCCATCATTGTAACTTAGGCATAAAAACAGTAATGAGAGCAGTCTGCAATCATCGAGAGTCAGCCTCTCTGTGATTGGTGGAACTGTTCTAATACAGGTTTTCAGGCTCTATATTATCCTACCAGCCACCTGCTGTAGAACCAGATTTGATAGCGACGATCTAATAGCCGCAAAAATAGCGACGAAAAATTATCTCTATAATTGGATTTAGCTATAGAAAATATACCCATAATACCTTATATGGGAGTTGTCCTCCCATTTATGCGATCGCTATCATTAGATCGCTATTATTTCTATTTCTAGCCCATTTTCATGAAAACACTAACATTTTTGTCGCTATCAAATCCGGTTCTACAGTATCTCAGCCTCTGTTTACGAAGTTTGAGTCTGACTGTGAGTAGCAAATACATCACTCTGACTCTCAGTTACCGGTTTAGAGATATGCTGCATCTCATATATTTCTACACACTGACACACAGGGATCTGCCTATGACGGAATACCTCTGATATCACGTGAACAAAAGTTACCAATGCCATTTATATCATCACTGGGAACTGGAGTCAGTTAACTTGACTCCAGTGCAACTCAAGTCGACTCGGTGACATCATGATTTGAATTGAATTGACACTTTGCCTCTAACTCCAGAAATTTGACTCTAGACTTGACTTCCATGCAGGAAATACCAGCACTGACTGAGTCATAATTAGCAGTAGTAATGACATCTTCAGATACGGAATACACATCAATATTTGATCGCAATAGCAGATACCGATCTCAAGTAACGAGACTGCAGTAAATAGTTCGGGCAAGGCTAAGCTTGATGATCAACAACAAAGACACCAGTTTCAGATGTCGCTGTAGCTAATCTTAGTTCGTTGTTAACAGTCTAGCAGATGGGAGCATCATTTGTGTCATTGTCGATCTATCCACAGGCAGACTCTCAATTGTTCTTTTTACATTCAATAACTACCACCAGCAAACTACGGCAGGTAAAGTTAGGACAAAGTTCTGGTGTAAATGCTTCTGTAAGACAGGCAAAGATGCTTGTAAAATCACTAACTACGTACGGCACCTCGTGTTCATTGAATTCAATCCTAATATTTCACTATGCTAGTAATTATATCAAATAGATATATTTCTTATTTATCGTACTCTTCTCTTGCTTCAACTATTTCCCATTTATGAGAAGCCACTGTGCACCCATCATGGCTAATGGTCAGACCGGCCCAACAAACATCAGTGACTAATGCTGCCTTTACTCAACCAATATTTCAGGCGCATGGCAAGAGTTTCATGTACTGCAGCTTGTAATTCCAACTCATACCCTAGTATATCGGTAAGACGCACTAAACAAACCTATTTGTTGTGTCTGACCTCCTTTGTTGCTCTATGAATACCTACTGACCGACTATACACCACCAGGTAGAAAACAGTATGCATCTATAACTATAACCACTGCAAAGGCACATATGGGATATTGATTTTCAGCTGCTTCCACATGAGTCATGAGAAAGCGCTACGTCAGGGATCATCAGCAGGTGATCTCTGACCGGCCCATGTTCAAATACCATTGCTAGAAATTGTCTTTTTGTGTGCCGTCTGCAATTTACTTCACATAAACTTCAGTATAAATTAATTGACACTTGATTTCAACTTTAAAAAATCAACACCAAACTCTTGACTTGACTTCATTGTTCAACAGATGACATCTAAATGAGTTAAGACTCCAAAGACAAGGAATTCAAACTCAACTTGACTTTTGAAAATGGTGACTATTCCCAGCTTGGCACTCAATCAAGGTCCATTTAGAGCTGAGTTCGGAAAGGTGTTGCAATGGAGGTAACAATTGCTCTCACCCACAAATAGGACAGTCGAGTCCACTGCCTCTACGATAGTCACTCTGCAGACAGCCGAGACAGAAGAAATGAGAACATTCCAGAACTCTCGGATCCTTCATGTCCCCCACCCATTCCAGGCAGTAGCCGCATCTGCCGTCGCTCTGGGACGCTGACGATCGAGTAGCGCCGCTATCTTCACTTCTATTCGCCATGGGGACAGTTGCTGGTGAAACGATTCTGATAGTCCACCGGTCTATTTGTAAGTGGTGAGACCCAAATAAGCGGATAAATAGCACCCGCAGCCCATCGCAACGATAATATCAACTCTGTGCAACACCTGTAAAGAGATTTGATATGCTGTTACAGTCAATTAGTTGCTGTCGCCCAATTTCAAAGGCGTATTTATGGCGGATTTGTTTCCATTTATTCGATTCTATTCGACTTAAAATTGGCAGAAATATTTCAAAAACATCAAATATAACAGCATGGTATTATACTGTAACAAAGCAAGAGTACAGCAGACATATGTTCAGCTACAACAGGTACTGGCTCTTTATAGCACCCGACGTGACTGAAACGTCATCTATAGGTCATGCACATAGAAACACAGAGAGTCTGTTCCTCAAGCAGCTGACAAACGGCACCTCGTATAATGGAGTGCCACAACAGATTTAGTCAAAGTCTCCACAGTACAGGTGAGCAAAGGCATAGAAGGTTAAATGAGCACCAGGCTCAATCTAGAATGAATGATAGATGGATGGTACATAGTGTGCTAATAACAGTGCTCAGTGTTGTAATGGGTTTCACTGGCTGCCCGGTTCATTTATCCATTGCGTTCCCAACTCTGCCTTTGGCCAGCTATCGGACCATCATTTACCTAACATAGTGTTTGTGGAGAGAAACAAGATATTCTTATTTTCCATATGATTATATTTCATGTTTTATGCTGTTCCCGTATATCAAAGGTGCCTTGACTGTCATTGAAGACACTTGTAGTGAATAATTATATACAGTTGCAAGGACTGCCCTCCCACTCACCAATATCAAGTCACGAGCCTGCCTACGATCGTCGTAGGATTTCTATCGGCAATGATAAGACCACCCCTCAAAAGTTTTTATGGTGCGACAACTCCGACAAAAAGCGTTAGCTTTTGCTCTTGTTAGGAATTTCCTGTACATCACTACATTCGCTAAATAATTAACGCTGCTAAGTTTTCGACTTTTACAGTTATCACTCTGCATTTGCAGTATGAGATAAGCAGGGAGCGGGCCTGATTCACACACTACTTTTTCCTTGTGTAGATAAAATGTATTATAAATAAGCACAGGTCAAAGACTGATCACGCTTGATTCTTTCTCTCAACTTCACTCATCTACTATCGCATGGTGTATCGTAGCATATTCTCTCAGACTGACATACGGGAGTTTGGGCGTGTGCAAAGTAAAAAGAAAGCCCTACTAATAGACACAGATGCTACTATACATATGACATTCAGGATTGAAAATGCATTATGAGATTTATACCACAGTATGGTATCCTCATTTATTTATTGTTAAGCCTCGTTCGCACTATGCGACGAGCAGCTTGGTCTATCGCATGACATCAGATGACCTAGTTAAGCTTGAAAAGCAGACTCCCGATGCGATGAGTGATGCTCTCAACATGTCAAGCTTTGACCTGCGATTAGTGCCATCGCATCTAATTTTATTGACTGATGCCAATTTAACACGGGTAAATGAAGATCCAGATGCTCAGCTTGTTTCGAGTTGGTAGCCTAGTGCAAAGTCTAGGATGATCAGTGGGAAAATCGGTGTGAGGCGCAGCCTCCACTCCACACACTCTCTACAGTCGCGAGTGCATTATATGTGTTCTAACGTACATTTAGATGAACTGAATAGATCATATTGGAAAATAGGTTTGGTGGTGTTCGGTGTTCCTCAGTCCATAGGGATATGGGAAATCAAGCCAGAGATCAGATGTTCATTGAGCTAGTGAAGAGGGAAAATCCCATTTATCATCATGATGCAACCAGCACAAGTGATAATGACAGCTGAGGAGTGAAGGCCACTGGTGGGAATGACTCTAGTCAGCAGTTGCTTGTCAGAAGACGTAACAATGATAGCTGAAGTGATAGCAAACTATAGCATTCTTTCTTTCCAAACACGGTCAACACTAGCAAATTATGCGGTGGACTCTGGGAAATAGGAGAACCGCAGCAGCTATGAAATGTTGAACCAGTTGGCTCCGGTTGAACAGTCACAGGTTGACCACTATCCCTAGCATGAACTACACATCGCATCATATGACATCACGGCAATGGACCGAGTTGCTCATTGCATAGCTTATGGTGTGAATGGGGCTTTATGGTACCACTTGGTACATAGTGTTCTAGATTTGCAATCATGATACTGTATTCGCCACCTCAGTAGCCATGCAAATCATAGCTTTTTACTGTATTTTATATTGATGGATGAAGGCCGGTCAGCATATCTCCGTACCAGCAACCCTGCAATCAGCAGGAACCTAGTCTATAGCTTAAGATATCGTTGAGAATTGTCTTCTCATGGCATTCAGATTGTGTAATTGGTTTCATTTTATTGTATACATATAAAGTGATAGCAGTTGCTGATATCACAGTTCCCAGTGCTCCTTTCTATTCTCCTGTCTGGTCAAGCATTTCTCTATACCCTGAAAGGAAATGTTCTGTCAACCTCCCAAACATTACTACTCTTACTACTCTTACTAACTACTCTATCATTTATTCTACATGTCTATCACGTATTCGGTTCTAGTCATATTCTGTGTGACAGCAAAGAGATCAACAGTCTACACGATGGTATAAGTAGTAGCAGCTAAGGAGTATTTAGTAGTACATGCGGTCTTAGCAGCAGTAGTGCTACAACCATCAATAATGACAATAGCATCTATAGCAGCAGTATTAGCAGCAGTAGTAGCAGTAGTAGCAGCAGCAGTAGTAGCAGCAGTAGTAGTAGTAGCGGTAGTAGTAGCAGTAGCAGTAATGATAGGATCATGAGTAGCAGTATTAGATATACTAACGGTACTAGTATTAGTTGCAGTAGTGATAGTGGTAGGATTATCTCTATACTGTACCTCAGCAAACCTAACACTCAGTTCTTGCGCACTCACTTCATCGTTACCTGAAATTTAACACAGCCAGTATAGCGACGTGAGGGTGTTTTATATATTACTCTGTACATACAGGTATAGAGAGTGTGGCAACAATGTAACTAAGCGCAGACGCTACCATGGGCACATCAGCAGCATATACAAAGCACTAGATTTCTGACGTAGGAACCAATTATAGTGAGGCTACATGGTTGGTAGTCGTCTGACCTCATTGAACAGTGTGTGTCACAGGACACAGCGGAGAGCCCTGATCACACTTATAGATGTCTGATATGATACACATCTCATGTCCTTTTGCAGGATTTCGTACTCTCCGATCAGCGAGTCCAGCGGTGTCATAGGTCATAGGTCATAGATCATTAGCAGCAGTTCCCATCGGCATCCAAATACTGACCTCACCGTCAGTATCCAAACACTGAAGTCACCGTGAGCATCCAAATACTGACCTCACCGTCAGCATCCAAATACCGAACTCACCTTCAGCATCCAAATACTGACCTCACCGTCAGCATCCAAATAC
>ERZ1740065.3215-NODE-3215-length-10220-cov-12.038367_pt1 | contig 10220 bp, 6 predicted proteins | sample MGYA00581738_ERZ1740065 | MGnify/ENA primary metagenome ERZ1740065 (study PRJEB43018, sample SAMN04849749) | marine metagenome | isolation source: floating plastic debris | place: Pacific Ocean | collected 2008-09-01 | study: EMG produced TPA metagenomics...
CCTCCTTCCCCCCTCCTCTCCCCCTCCCCCTCCCCCTCTTCCTCCCTCCCTTTCTTCCTCCCTCTCTCCCTTCCTCTCTCCCTCCCTGTCTCCCTCCCTGTCTCCCTCCCTGTCTCCCTCCCTTCTTCTGAATAGATCTATCACATCATGTTATGTCATTTTCAAGCCATCAGTCGTATGATATCCTCTTTCACAAAACTTACCTCTTGTGGTCTAATTCAACCTACAGTTTTCCATTACCATTCCCCATGGATACCACCAATAGCAGCGGCGTAATCCCTCCGAAAGGCGGAAGAGGTTGATGGTATTATCTGAGGACATCCATGTGGTAGGAAAAATAGCAGAGAGGTTGGTTACACTGAACAATGTCTGCATAGGGTACCGGCGTTGTCGCATCCATCTCCAGGCATCAGTGGATCTTGTCACATTTATGAGTATTGAATGGAGATTAATCATATTTAGGTGTAAAACAAACCCTGTCACAGGTGTGACACCATCTATATGTATGTTTAGGCTAGGCTGTCGACGGGTGAACACGTTCTTCTTGTTCTCCTATTTTCTTGGCATCAAATGCCGTAGACGAATCATGATGATGCCCTCTTTTTCCATCTCCACCCCTCCATCTCTCCACCCCTCCTCTCCCCTCTCTCTCCCTTTCCCTCTCTTTCTATCTCAGTCTTGCCAAGCTATTTTTCATCTTTGCCACCCAATCTATTCATAATCTATCATTAATCTTGGTCTTCCTCTCCCTTTCCTCCCTGTCATTTCCGCCTCAATGGTCTTCCTTTCTAACCTTTCATCTTTTGTCGGGTCTCGCTCATTGTATTTCCTAACTGTATTCACCTGATCATTCCTACCTTGTCCAGAACGTCTTCATTTCTTACCTTTCTTGTCCAAGATGCAATCATCCTTCTCCGAAATGGCATTGCTACCGCTGCAAGCTGGCTTTCTATGTTCGTTCCTGTAGTCCATGAGCTTGGTTTCCACTTAGCCCAGGGTTCCTGTGTTAATCCTACTGGTTGTACGGTTTCCACTTTACTGGTACTCATTCTCTGGGAACCCAGTCAAGTGTCCGTAGCTACATTCTTCCACTTAGTAGGTTTAGGTTGACCTCCGGTCTATCAATAACCAGCTAGATATATAGCCAACTCACACCACACAGTAGTACTGACCATTCTGATAGTAGTACTGACAGTACTACTACCACTACTACTGTCAGTACTGACCATACTGATAGTAGTACTGACTGTACTTATAGTACTGACGGTAGTACTGACCAGATATAACATCTTATGAAACACTGTCTAATTCCTAGCCTCATCTTCCTCGAGGACAGTAGATTCTCAATATCCATAGACGCTTGTTTCGCCTCACCTGTTCTCCACTTGGTGCCCATTTCTGACCTTCCATCCGATCTTATCAACTACCTTAGTACTTACGTCTATCGTCTATCTGCACCCAGTTCACTTTCATATCACAGACCAAGATTTGGGACTTTTTACTGGTCACCATCAGATGTCTTCTGACAATTTTTCCTTAAACTGAAGTTCTCACTTTCCTGCGCCACAAGATCCAGCAGTCAGCTATATTTTCTCTTCACTGTCCACAATCCAACCTACATAGTCTCCATATCTTAAGTTGCTGTAGTTCTTTTCCTCTCCCTCCTTCATCACATCCTATGATTTTACCAAGAGCTTCTTCACCGTTGAACAAATCCGGTGCCAAAATTGAACCTGTCGAACTCTTTCCTGTATCTCTACCCAATTGCCCAGTTCCCCATCTTACTGCACGAAATGAGCAAAACTGTGAATACAAGCAGTAGGAATATATGAAATAAGGCTGGGCTACTGTACAACGTCACAACGTCAACGTTTGCTTTCACGTTGCATCAAACCAGTCTTCCTTATAGTATGGCAATATAAGACTAGTGTTAGTATATGATGTGTGACGTGATGTGCGACATGATGTGTGACCTGTGACATGGTATGTTATCTGTGACATGATATGTGACATATGACGAACTGGTTGTAGCCAAGTGGCTGCTGCAGTCTGCACTTGTTATGCTGCTGCCGACCGGTATGGATGGTGCTGGCCCGGAACATTCATCCTGTCGGCTGGAGAGATTCCTACAGCTCACAGACAGCAACGAGACTCGTGTCGACGGTGACTCGGTCAACATGTCCGTCACGTATCCCACCACGCCTGCCCAGTACTTTCATCTCCTGCGTCGTCAGGTCAGTTATGTCGGCATGATCACCTGTCCAAGCTAGCCAATCGCCATCCCTTGTCCTATCAATGCATCCTCACTGACATTCTGTGACAGCACTGTGTGACAGATTTCCTATCTTTTAATTCAGATGGTGAGGGATTTCCGTAAGCCGTTGATCGTAGCCGGGCCAAAGACTCTGCTGCGACTGCCTGCTGCCACGTCTACACTGGCTGACATGTCACCCGGCTCTCACTTCCATCCTGTCCTCCCTGACTCCTCTGTATCAGCTGAGAAAGTGAAGAGAGTTGTTGTCTGCAGCGGCAAACATTACTATACCCTCGATGCAGAGAGGAAGTCTAGGAAACTACAGGATGTAGCTCTCATCAGATTGGAGGTAAGAATAGTCACTGCGGTTTCAATTAGTCATTGGAGGTTGAAGGGGATGTCCCGGCGAATATGTCCCGGCGAGTATGTCCCGGCGAGTATGTCCCGGCGAGTATGTCCCGGCGAGTATGTCCCAGAAGGGCGTATATATAGCTAAAGTATTGAGCAGTGAAAATACCACCATGTTTTACTGATTTAACTGGGTATTTGTTTTTTCCTTGTTGAGATGCGAAAAAACTGAAAGCCTAAATCTGATTCGAACCTCTCTTGGCTGTTCTTTCGTATTCCCTTTTTGTTAACACACCACTGTGATATAGATATATCCAGTGTTCTGTGTAGATATAGCCAGTGTGCTGTGTAGATATAACCAATGTTCTTTTGATTCCTTTATTTATGGAAAGCCAGGAGTTGAGGTATGAAAGTTAAGTGAGGGGGGTGTGAAATGGGTAAAACACTATAGTGGCATTGGAATCATTGTTATTCATCCTGGCAGTAGCAGTGGTACAAGCTGACACCTGTTTCTGATTGCCATTCTATAGGAGTTGTGTCCGTTTCCAACCGGGGACCTCCAGAGAGTGCTGGCACCTTACCAGCATGTGTCAGAGTTTGTCTGGGCACAGGAGGAGCACAGAAATGCCGGGTCGTGGAGTTACGTCCAGCCCAGATTCAGCAACCTCATAGGCATAAACGTAAGTGGCCATAGTGTGTGTGTGTGACCTCGCTCAATGTCGTTTGCAGTGGATCGAGGAATGTGGGCTAGCTACCTCATCTCTGTGTAACCGCAGCAACGAATGATCGGTGCCACTATAGCCTACCTGCCCACCCCCATCCTGATGAGGCTGGAATTAATCCAACTTCTGATCTACCAAATTACACAGATCTAGGTCAAATATGGCACCTCATGAATACAGAGTGCATAAAACTCTGGTCCTCTGATACTGATGGGGAAATAAAAGAATAATAGGATAGCGTCAGATATCCTTGATAATGGCGATCTCTGCTAGCGTAAGAGTAGATGTAACTCTTTGTGAGGTTTAAATGTATTAGAATCTGCTGCAGCTCTTCCTTTTTGATTTGTCGCTTGTTCTGGCAGTTATTGATGGAATTCCTTTTTTTACAAGTTGCGGTATGCGGGACGGGACGTGCTGGTAACCCCCGCCACAGGCATCGGCAGTGTTCATAAAGCTGAGGCTGGCCATATAGTGGACGCTGCGCTGTCGTGATCCCGAGGTCAGGGAAAGGTCAGTAACTCAAAGGGCAGCTAATGGGTGGAGGGCTCAGGTGCCAACCGAACAATTCAATGAATGCTGGAATTTTATGTTACCAAATATACTAATTCGGGCATTGAAATAACAGTAAATGTAGGTTATATTCTTACCATTTATTATACCAATCTAAAATATGATCTTGTTAAAGAGAGAAGGTTCGGTTGAGGCTTCGGTCGCGAAGGCATCGGTAAAGGAAAGTCTGTAACTCTTGAACCACAAGGTACAAGTTGAGAAATGTTTGTACGTATTACCGACCACCCATCCACCCACACTCCCCCCTTGCTCAATATTTGGAAGTAGACAAAGGAATATCAGGTTTCTTGTTGGATGGAGTGACTTGTTATGTTGTGAAAAGTTTCAAACATGTTGGCGTTTGTGACTAGAGTGAACACCGTAAATATTGATGGGTTAGTCGGTAGTCTAAACGCCGTTCTCGGCCATAGTGAGGCTGACACTTCTCACAAGGTGCTCGTGCTCCTCCAGAAGGTTCTCAAGTACCTTCTTCCTCTCCTCAGCTTCTTCCTATATGGAACAACAGTATCAAAGTTAAAAATGGCTGATTTGTGTGCGTAAGGTCGGCAGAGTTGTTGTCTCTCACCATGATGACGTTAGCTGATTTCTCTCCGAGCTTTAATTTATTGATTCTGTCACTGATCGTGTGTCGTTTCGCTTCTGCAGAAGAATGAAGTCATAAGGGAGGAAGAATGTGATAACGTTTTTATAGTATTTATGTACTACGATACACATTGTGTGCCCTCCAGGCATGGACTAACCCGCTGTTTGCGCGTGGTAACAAGTATTTTTATCTACACGAACTTAAAAGATGCACCACTTGAAATATGCATGATGACGTTTGACCCGGGCAAGGTTGCCCACTAGGAGCAAGATGAAAGCTGCAAGTTGTTAACAACGAATGCCTGCAACAATGGGAACTCTACTCGCTAACATGGAGATGCTATCAGCACGTGTGCTCATCAGCGTGTAAAACTGGGCAACTTCTCAAACAGTCTGACTAATCAACGCCTATGGTAGATTTTATCACGTTCCAGTCAGGACGCAGTGCAATAGACAGCCAGGTGTATGTACGCGTACGTTCATACAGCCAGGGATGCAGTACAGCGACGTACCCTGTTCTTCCTTTGTCTTGACGTTGTTCGAATCCTCGATTTCATCGATTTCTGGAGGCTGTACGTTACCGTCGTCAGTCTCTATGTTGATACACGGTGAAGTAGGCGGTGGCTGGCAGGTCGGGATCTCTTGATCAGTAGTCATTGTCATCGATTCCTTGGTAGGCATAGTTATGTGACAGTTTTTGGCAGCTGTCGTCTTCTTCATTATAGGCAATGCTTGATCAAGCCTTCCCAAAACTGGAAAATCGGCATAGACTTCAGTTGATAATCAATAGTCTGTGAGTATTAAGGTACTAGCAGCGATCACCGATTATTACGATTAGTGTACTCAGCAAACAATAATGTCCAAGGGGCTTACATACGTGCCGGCGTTTGAGCCAGCAGCGCAGAGTATTACCTTCCTAGATCAACCATCTCAACTAGCCGACTTTACAAACATTTTATTGTACTCTAAACAAAGTAGAGCTCGTTATAATGACGCACATGTATCAGAGCTGGCCAAAAATAGCATCACTTGAAGCAGCTGTCCGAGGTGAGCAGGACAAAAGGCACTCCATAGTAGGAGCTCTATAATTCAGTTGCCGCCTATCTACGCCTGTCGGTAGCCATTACAGCTGTGTGTGAGCGAAGAGGCACCTTGTGCCTCCTGTCGAACGTGTCAAAATTTGGATGCGTTTCAACATCTCTAGTAATCGCTGCCAAGTTTGTTTTGCGGTAATCAACAGCGGACTGAAACTAATTCGGAACGAGTTTTTATAACCTAATAATCTACTGGCCTGAGAGACCGTACAGCTAAGTGGATAATGAAATATACTGGGCTGTTTCGATTCCAACAAGTTAATTTTCTGGATACCAGTTCCACATCCGTTCAATATACAGCCTCATCTAAAATGACACTTCATCAAAAAGTGCTGTTATACGGGCTGTATCAACTGTCTCCAAACTCGCCAGCACCTGCAGCCAGTTCGGCTGGTTGGGCACCTGCCAAAACTTGTCATGTATCCTGGGTGTGCGAGCACTCGCTCAGGAAGTCTATGACTAAAGCTGAATCTACTCTAGTGCTGCCTGCCACCTGCTCTTCCTGTTGGCGAAGGTGTTATGCTCTTACCCATACTGGACCTATACTGACACTCTGACAGGTGGCTGCCAGTGCCCTCTCTCTTCTAATTCTCTCTCAGCAGCATTTGCCTAATTCAATAGCCTATTCTCACTGAGATACAGCTACAAGTGGCTTCCAGAGGTGAAGCCGCGTGTCCTGTTTATTCATAGCTTTCGGAGATAGTTCCAGGAAGCGTGGTAGTAGGAGATGGGAGACTAGTATCCCTAATGAATTTGATTAAAGAATATGGCAGATGATGCAAGCAGCGATAGGTACCCTGAGACGGCTGAGACTGGCGATGACCCACCGCCCACACCAGATTTGTTGGTTTTAATAAATGAGGACATTGGAGCAATTAATGGTTACAGATGCTGCCAGAAATCATCCGTTGTGGACGATCTCTGATGCAGCTAAGCAAGCGTTCCGCACTCTATTGATGGTGACAGAATATCACTCGAGGTAATATGGGACTAAAATAGAAGCAAAAGTGTGCATTGTTTACTCTGAGCAGTCGAATGTTGAATAACATACTTCAAACTGCTCGGCAAGGCGAGATGTTCCATTAGCGTACAACGGTAGCTGGAGTTGAGTGCAGAAGATGAAATGGCAGATGGCGAGAGGCACACTCAAGCACCGTTCATTCATAGTTTGTGATTAGCAGATACCGAGATACGTACCAGTGTGCACAGCTACACGGGTATTGAAAGGTTACCTACCATTAGTGCTACACAGGTCTAGCTACATGTCAGTTTTGTTTAAACGTTCCCATATGTTGTAGGCATGAAACGTAGAGCGCTCCAGCATCTACGCGTTACCGCAAACGCTGATTTGTTCTACTAGTTTCACAGCAAAACGCAGTAAACAAATATTTAGACTTTACACTCTACTGTCTAGAACTCACCTCATCTTTTGTTGGCAGAACTTGTCGACAACGGTTAGTGCTGCTATTCGTGGCTGCAGCAGTGAAATGGCCGACAGCACCTATCACCACGGGGCTATAACTGCTGTGATTCGAAAACTCAACCTCCTCCCATTCAAGCTTCCACTTCAATCGCACTTAGCTAGGGTAGCACTGTGTTGGAACAATGATCCTGCTCATCGATTATCGCTATTGGTTAACACCGCAGAAGGCAGCCAATCACATTGGAGAATCATCAGCCTGTATGACAACGGTAGGATAATCGGATAGGAGGCTGAGGTATCGAACCCCAAACGTCGATACACGCTTGCTATCACTCCCTATCTCTATCAGTCTCCGTACAAATGACAGGAATGTGAACTCATTCATCCATTGATAATCAAATGCTCTTCACAAAACGACAAGTCAAACTTCCATGTGATGTGTGACATCCTCCATGTGACGTCCCTGAAGTAGTTAGATTTCAAAGTTGCATCCAAATACTCACACCTAATAAAACAAACGATCCTCCCACTGCTTGTGCGTAACCTACTGTTGGCGATTTAAGCGTGAAATTCGATGGTATGTGAGTCGACTTTACACGTATGTATGTGTATCAACATCTTGTCCCACCTCCTACAGGCAGCGTTGCAAACTGCTGGCTAAATAAACAGGATTGAAATAGTACAGCTTAGAATTTCGAGCACACATACATCTCTATCCAGGTGTTATCTGCAGAATACAAGATCCAGGGAGTAAATGACCTGCCAGTAAATCCTCATACCAGCACAGCTAACAAACAAGTGGTCAGTCAAAGCCCAAGCGTTGCTACGACAACCAACTGCACCTGGATTGTAAACAGTAGACATCGCAGTAGACGTGACGTCTGAAGTTGTCTAACTTGTGCAGATGCGGTGACTGTGTTTAGCTGCCGATGGTTTAAAAGTCATCATCATATGGGAAGTGGGTTGCCAGAAACAACAGACAATGCAGCGGTCGATAAAGTACTGTAAAAGTACAAGCGTTTATTACGATGAGCCAGACATGTCTCTGTCGATTGAGTGATGAAGTGTACAAGGACCCAGCTGACTGTGTCATAGTCCGCTAGCAAGTATGGAAGGAAATACCATTTACCTGTATTCATGACAATACGACTTGATCACAATCAATATCATGATACAGAGGAGAAAAGAAGAGCATGTGGTGCGGGAAAGGCACAGCGAAAATCTTAGACTTGCAGGTTTTAACGTGGAAGCATAGGATTTTTCCGCGTGGAAATTATGCGTGTCTGAGCAAAGTGGTGCACCAAAGGGATGGGCAGACAACTCACACAACATTAACAGCGTTAGCCGTTATAGCGTTGTCACTCACTGATCATTATCACTGATTTCTACATGAATGACTGCAAATAAATAGAGGTATAATGTCAGTAAGGGTAACCGTGTCAAGGCGAGCAGCAGGTAGCTGTTTTTGCTGAAACCTGAGAGTGTAGAGCCACATGTCTTTGGACTAAGGATAGGGTATTAATTAATCGGAGCAATACTGGGTAGTTTTTGGAGCTCTAATTGGCAATTTCACCTCCCATTAAGCCGTTTGTGAGGTGTGCCAGTGAACCCAGGTCAGGTATTAATAATAACCGTATTGTTGTTAGAGGAGTAACCGGGTCAAATGGCTTCCACAGGAATAGATGATGCGACGAGACGTAACGAGACGGGCTATCAATCAAACTAAGCGTCAAGCGCCCCCTGGTGGCCTCGGAAAGAATGCCGATTGTAGGGCAAACAAATGAGGTGTGTAAGGCAAACATGATCGATATGCATAGGTCTGTATTGCTACTAACGCCCTCTATGGGCCTGAACTCGGGCGAGGAATTCATTGACGTTATAGCAGCCGTCTATTTTTAATTGCGTGCGCGTTTACACTGAGCATGAACTCGGCAAGCCATTAGCAAACTTGGTTACATCACGCAGCAGCATGCAGCGGCACTGATTACTGATACGGGATTGTCATAGCAACTATTTAAGTTTATGTGGCGCTGCCATGGCCGCTGTCGCCTCGAGGAGCGAGTTAATCAACAGAATACAATCACGGATCAGATTTTGTTACGTAAAAACAGACGCGGTTATTCACAGACACTGGACTGTCTGATGTAGTATGTCGGTGAGCTCTATTACACATCGTCTGGCGTTCTAGCCATCAATATCGGCTTCTAGAAATTCAATGGGTACTTAAAAACGAGTAATGAGCACGCGCGCGGGGGAAACAAGATCTAATATAGAATCAACTGGAGTCAATGGATGAATGAAGGACACGAGGCGAGGCATATGGCTAATAGATTTAATTGGCTCACCGTTTCTAACAGCTGACTGTTCATCTGTCGCGGAGTTGTCTCCCGCTGTTTGATTAAGAGTGGATTCTGATACACGGTCGTTGATCCAACTAGTTGCTTCCTCTGTAGGAGACGCAGAAATAGAGAAATGTTTGAGACTATGGCAGTTAGGTAGAACAAGGTATCAACAAAGTATGAACTCAACTGAACTCTAACTGAGGTACAGCACGGTGTTCTCTCGACTATAGGACACGCCTAAATCCTCCACAAACATCGATCTAAATTCATTTAGGATGGTTGTAAAGAAGGCCTGTTAGTTTCATAAGAGGGAATGAATTTAGGACAACCAAACAAAGCTTTTGAATCAACAATTAGTCAGAGAATAAAAACTAATTTAAGATTGCCTCACTTCCGTGTCTTATAGCCGAGGGAATACCTCACTTCTGTAGACACGTGTCTTATAGTCGAGGGAATACCTCACTTCCGTAGACACGTGTCTTATAGTCGAGGGAATACGGTAAAAGCATTACTGAAGGTACCCAGAGGAGACAGGTGAGAGCAAGTGAGACAGTTACAAAACACGTGAATCCTGAGACAGGACGCAGTAGTACACCACCAGTCGTGTAAACATGACAATGACCTCATTTTGCCAAATAGAAAGGCGTGAATTTATGCTACAGCTCCGCATGAAAAGGGACCTTGATGTTTGCTAGCGTTGAGTTTAAGATTGGCAATAGTTGTGACAATGAGATGATTAACTCTCATACATATATATATTCCTTCCAGACTATATCGCCATTGTGCTGAGACAGCCTGGAATGTGTGAGGAAAAACCACACAGCAGAAAGCAGCGGGGGGGGGGGGGGGGGGGGGGGGGGGGGGGGGGGGGGGGGGGGGGGGGGG
>ERZ1740065.3216-NODE-3216-length-10220-cov-11.888933_pt1 | contig 10220 bp, 4 predicted proteins | sample MGYA00581738_ERZ1740065 | MGnify/ENA primary metagenome ERZ1740065 (study PRJEB43018, sample SAMN04849749) | marine metagenome | isolation source: floating plastic debris | place: Pacific Ocean | collected 2008-09-01 | study: EMG produced TPA metagenomics...
CACCCTCTCTCTCTCACCCTCTCTCTCTCTCTCTCTCTCTCTCTCTCTCTCTCTCACCCTTTCTCTCTCTCTCTCTCTCTCTCTCTCTCTCTTTCTCTCACCTTTTCTCTCTCTCTCTCTCTCTCTCTCACTTTCTCTCACCTGAATGAACTATTTGCTCGGTTTCTTCTAGGTCCAGTATGCGTTCCTCTATGAAGCCCTGGCAGATCAGATGTCAACTGGGGAAACCTGTGTCAAGCTTTCACAACTGGAGAACACCTCACCTGATGTAAGATATCTATCATCTATTGACCAGAATACACCAGAGCTCTGGCATTTAGCTGTGGGATTGTCTTACCTGCTCGCCAATACAATCTGGGCTGCTGCAGAGAGTGTAGGGATAGTCCTATATGGTATTCGGAATTGGAAATGGTATGAGTGAGATGTGCCCTTTCATGTGGGAGGGGTGAAGTGGGAAAGATGTGGCTCAACATGAAGGTTACTTGCTAAGTAATAGATGTGACTCGCCATTGCGCTGTACAATGTATATTTTGGCTATCTCATGTATGGAAGACTAGTTCTCAAAACAGCTGACATATTAGTTGTAGGTAATGTTTCTCTCCTACTTTAAACCATCATGAAAATTTGATCTTTGCTATCCAGGCCTCTTTATGGAAAATATCACAACTCATCATGATAATCTGATTTTAGTTCAATGATTTGCTTACCAAGCTCAACACGACGACTCGCTCCCTGCCAGACAGCTGCTACTATGTGGCCTCATCATCTGATAACATCAGGAAGAACAGAGAAATGCAGGTTCTGGCATGTACGTGAAACACAATCTACCTACAGCTCTGTAATCTTACCCGGATTGAAGGGTTTGTGAATTGACATATAATCCAATGTTTGCAGTTTAAGTGCACCGCTGATAGCACGCATGAGTCTAAATACAAAGAAAACTCATCTCTCAATTCATCGCATCCCAAAAATCTCACATGCAGCTATTTCTCTTCTTCTAGCGGATTTCCACAGAATGTTCTTTGATGGAGACAGTTATGTAAATGCTGTTAGCTGCGACGTGAGTTCATAGAATCACTCTCAGTACTCTACGGTACCTGGAAATATTCTCCTTATGACAACTCAATGGCGTTGATTATTTACAGAGCTACTATGTCAGGTCAGGCTACATCATCACCCAGACGCCTCTTCCTGACACAACTCATGACTTCTGGAAGCTGGTAGAGAGTAGCCAATCATCTGTAATTGTCTTCTTCAATGACACTCCGGTGAGTTAATGCCGGAAATAGTATATCTATCGTGTTTGTCATATTTCTGCGCTTGTCTGTGTGCTCGTAGATGCTGATGATATAGTGCTAATGAAACTCTGGTTAGTTCATTACTGAAGATATAAACCGTTTCATTGCAGTTTTGAAATCTTTTTTTTCTCATAATTTTCTTTGATTTGGAATGCTAATACTTTTTACTCTCCTATATGCAGGCGCTTCGGGGTCTTAAGCACCGGAGTTATGTCAGAACCAGCAGGTGGTGTGCTGGTGAAAGCCTACTAAGTGCGGACTAAAGCCGGCATACCACCTGGGTAGCACTGGTGTAACACCGGTGTGCCTGCCAACGGCGCACTTGCTGATCAGAGAGTAAAAAAAGGCCAAAGTTCTGTCGCATTTTACCACGATGAAATTCAGTTTTTTATGCCCAATTGTGAAGATGATTCTACGTGTTTGAATACGTAAAGGAGGAAGACCATTTCTGGCCGAGTGATGCGCAGGATGAAATCCTCTATGAGGACGTCACTGTGAGAAGAAATCTTACAGGAAATGCAAAAGACTGCAAGAGGTTCCATGTGACTGTCCAGGTTGGGAAGGTAAGAAACATCCTCTCGAACCTACAGACATAGTGCCAGTTGCCAAGTGCAGTAGTTATAATAGTAATAACTAACCATATGTTGCATAAAAATTTCACTCAGTTGAACATACAACTCATCTAACAGTGCCGGTTGCCAATTGCCAATCGCTATGATCACCGCTGTAATGCTGTCTGTTGGGCTTCCCATTTGACGCAGCAAAACACAACACCTTCGATCTAGCCACCAAAAGACTGAGCAAATAGATTTCCGAATAGGATTTGGAGTTTTACTTTGGCTTCACCTCAGTTCCATTAGTATCTTAGTGTGGCAATTTCACTGCTGGTTTCCAGGCATCACAAGAGATGGAGCTCATTGAGGTAAAATGCCATCCCTTACATCTACCAGCCATCACAGAGATGATAGAGATCTGCAATGAAATGGAGAAGCAGATGTCTCCCAATCACTCCACCATCACAGCAGTCTGCAGGTACTGATAGCATTCATTACATACACCACCATTACTGATTCCAATACTTTCAGTAATACACTCATCTTTAGAAACGGATGTCGGTTGAGCGGACTGTTTGCCATCTGCATGAACTTGTTCCTGCGAGCGAGGATGGAGAAGGAGATCGATATTGTGCTGGAGATAAAACTGGCCAGGAGGTCAAGGCCAGAGTTCATTGACTCAACGGTAAGGGAATCTCAGTTTTCTTACTGCAATGGATGGATCAACAACACCTCTAAGAGAAAAATATTTTGGGTCGCGGTTGATCGTCCCGTTGAGATGTTATTCTCTTGTAATTCGATACTAGGAGGAGTTGCGGTACCTTTATGACTTCATGCAAGAATACCTGGACACATTTGAGGACTACGCCAACTTCAAATAGGTAACACAGTGTTAGATGACAGCATGCCTTAACATGGCGTGTCAGGTTCATTGAGGCTGTCGTCATAGCGCAGTAAAATGTGGAAATACAATCGCTTCCTACTCGATGTTAGGAACTTTTTTATATGGTTAACTCGGTAACTTGCATAACCTTCATCGGTCTATATGAATGCTTCAAATCTCACAGATAATTTTGCGCTTCTGACTTTATATTTTTGTATGACTCACAGATGTAACTGCGTTTCACCTCTGAAGCAAATGCCACAATCCTTACATATCCAAGATTGATTGTCTACCATTTTATATACATATTTTGATTATGATAGTGATTGTGATGGCTTTAAGCTGGTATTCTGAAATATAATGCACTCATGTTGTGACAGAATTAATCCCATATACAACGATGTCTCACTATCACACCATTAATGTGTTCGCTAATCACAACATAGATCCAATTGGATTGGTCGGCATGCCAATATTGTGTCGGGATTTTTCTTCTCTTGCACCCGCATTAGTCCCGCAGACGGGTCTGATTTGTTGGAGTTGTTATCTCTAACAACTGAATCATTGCAAGACTATGACGAGAGTATGTTTACGAGAATATTATAAGAGAGGACAACTCACGGCACCGAGATAAATCATATGGAAGACTAATCCTGGCACAAGGCAAAAGTAATACTGGTTCGCGGAACAGAACAGGTTGTCTGATGCTATGAAGTGGAAAAATTATGGTAGCGGAATATTGAGCTATTACAGTGACTGGAGGAGATCATTGATGACAAGTTTTATGTAGGAGTTGTCGCATCATGAACACTTTTTGGAGTTGTCATCTGGCTAACAATTTATAGCATTCAATTGAATAGTCTGGGACTCATTCTACTGGGTTTTCTAAACGTACTCCATTCATGACACAATTGTTTCTTACCGCCATCATTCGTATTTTTGACAGCATGATCTATGTTCTATCAGATAATTTCACCCTATTGTTCAACCATGAAGTCATAGAAAGGAAACAAGTCAATAGTTTTCACTATAAATCACACTCATGTACCACATACCATACTATACGTGACATGACCTTAGCACCATTTAACTATGGGGTGATGCTAAGCTAGGTGAGATAGAAGTCATGGAGTAAGGAGTGTCATTTGGCTCCGAGGTCATCCCAACGATGTGTGCAGAGGGCTAAACTTTGTGAACCCATAGATTTCTTGGCTGAGGCTAATAAACCGCGGAGAGAAGCCGAGGAGAGAAGCCGAGCTCTTCAGGTTCTTCTTTTCACGACATGTCATCACTAGGTTCTCACAATAGAGAACGAGTTTTCTATTCAGTCTGAGCATATTAACTCTAGCCCTATCCTTAAGTAAAATTTGCTGATGCTTAACTAAACACAGACCAGGAAGTTCGGCTGTTTGACTGTGCAGTGTAAACCTGAATAACTCAGAGTAGCCTGGAGGAGTAAACTTGCTGCGACTACTAGCAGTGTACCAGTCGGCAGGGCACCCAGTCTATGATGGGTTTGACTCAGTTGATAGTCCTTGGGTTGCTCGTACTCCCAGCAGGTAAGAATTAACTCAGACTATCAATGTGTGATTGCACTAAGATTGAGGAGCCAGGCTCGTTAGATCAGTGGCCATTGCAGACTTGGTATTTTCAGGACAGCAAGTTTAGATTACATACTACATACTATGTTTAAAAGAGTATTCAGAGATTAGCTCTGTTAGTGGTGGAACTGGTTGATAGTCGCTTTTAGTAATGCTATTCGGTGGTCTGATGTTCTATGAGTCGGAGCCCACTACTCTGTGAGGTCATTTCTCTGTTCATCAAGAGCACGCGTCACAGAGCAGTTTCATTCAGTATTCAGGTCTAGCTCTAGGGAAACTGATGGAGTTTATGTTACATCTGACAGCTCCTTACCACATTGACCTGATTGGGTAAAGCTTTAGTGCCATCTACCTCAAATAATTACGTGTGGTCTCTCAGTGACTATGTCACTAAATCTATGATAGTCACCAATCAGCTGACACACAACTTCCTTCTAATCTCACCATTACTTCCTGTTTCACTGATCACTCATATATCAAACAGTGACAGGTTTATCTTGTGACTGGGAAGTCAGTGTCGAGGGTCAGAAGTTGGTACCCAAAATATCACAGGCCCAGAGTCTGACTGCAGCCACTCTGGATGTCTGTAAGGAGGGGTGCGTCAACGAGTCATCGGCTCCATGTGTGGCAGTCAACTACTTGACAGCCGACAGCAGGTGTGAGCTACTGCTGGAGAGAGAGTACACTGCTACTGCCATCAGTACTGCGGGATGGAAATATTACCTACGGCCAGCCTGTGCAGGTATGCCAAACCTTTCCCATTTTGCCATTAATAGAATATGAACAGATGAAAAGTTATACGAAGCTTCTGCATTGAATGTATGGTATTCACTCTCATCTATGTATTGAACATTTGACAAAATTTTCAAGATAAGAGAACTCTCCTTTCATCACTCCATGCGGTTTGAATCAGTTTACATCAATTTAAGACCAGAAATACCAGATATTCAGTATTTCTGAAATCTGAAAAGCCATATTGATAAATGGCTTTGTGATTATCCAACTTGACCTGATAAAAGACATCCATAGGTTTCTGACAAATAAGTCTCAGCATGTCATAACCAGAGAGGGCAGATCATTGCTTCTATCCCCACCTTGGGCAGCGCTCAAGGCTGTGTTCTCAGCCCTGTGTTATTCTGCATATATGTTCAACTTATGCCATCATCATCAACCAAGGACCAGATTACCACCTGCTAAATATTCTGATCATAACCCCCTAAAAACATATCCTTTTACATTTGAGCCCAGCTCAGATCAATATCACTCATAAGCAACAGGAGGTTACAAATCTGAGTGATTAGTGGTATAGAAGTTGATAGTTGTTGCTCCTTGTTGAGGTGCTTCTAATAATTCACCGGAGATGTATAGAAATGACCAAAAACGTTTTACAATATAGAAACTAAGATAATTTTCTTTTTGATTACTGGTCGGAGATAAATTAATTCCCTTTCTTAATTGTGAGTTTGCTACAGGATTGACTGCTTTTCCAATGATTTTGGTGCAATTCTAATTCGGTGCTACAATTTCAGTCCTAGTTGAGGGAATGGTTCTAAAACCCTGACACAGTCAGTTTTACCCCATCAATCACAATTTGAGACACTTAATCACTTGATCAATTCTCATTACTACATAATATGCCGTAATAAGGTTTTAGATTTTTATGGACTGGTCCTTTGTAACTCCAATGGTTCCAGGTGAATTGTATGCTTGATTAAGTCATGTCGCTATGAAATTTGATCCCAATAAATAAATACAATTATTGTTTTCAGCTTAATTTCCAATCATTTCTATAATTCCGATTGTTTAGCATGTTTGAAATCAGGCGTGTCATGCTCCACACTATTGGCTACTGAGAGGTCATGACCTTGTGTGTCTGCTACCGCGCTCACTCATTGGTCTATCACAATAGGTTCGCTTTGGCCAGATGCTTCGAATGGGCGTTGAGATAGGGTTGCTGCTGGGTCGCAGCTGCATACTGACACTTGCTGAATTTGATGTTCTATAATTGACAATTGTTTTATAATTGATGTCTTAAGGCCTGCGCCTAGTGGGCGCAGGCCTTAAGACATCAATTATAAGTAGAGTTGGCTGCTGACTTGTGTTAGTTATGGTGCGTGATACTTGTATTCAGCCTCGTCCGCAAGTTATACTTGTAATTCATATGGAATATTCACTTACGTACAGGTTGTCATGCAATGATTTATAGTTTTCATGTATAGTTTGTAAAACAGTAGAAAATAGCACGAACTAATGGCCTGTTGTTAAAAGTTGAGATCCAAAAAGTTAGATTGACTCAGAAATAAAGGCGCGTTATAACGCTTCGTGCGCACGGAATGCATAGGCGAGGGCTTTACACCGAGATCAGTGTTGGACTCATACCAATGCTAGGGAGGACAGATCCAGGCGCAAATCATGTGCGCCGGCAGGACTAATACCGGTGCAACTCCGGCGCACCGGCCAACATGAAAATCACAACGTCAAATTTGTTTAGGGCACTCAAATATTTTACAGAGGCGCATCACTCCTGGCGCCCTGCTTGGGAGAGCACTGCACCATTATTCCTTCACATTTGAAACACAGATTAAAGTCTGGGCCTCACTAGCCGTAAATGACTGCATTGTCCAAACTAGACGCTGCTCGAAGCCCGTTATTTGTAAAAAAACTAGCAGTAACAATTTGGAAAGCAAATCAGCGATTTTCTCCGAATTTTATGCAGCGCTTATGCAGTTGAGTATAAAAGCTAATGGCGATTGCGTATTTTCCACGAACTCTGCAGTCAATCAACTAGCACTTTACCAAAAAGGGTCATTCAAAATTCCAGCATTATGAAAGTCTCTTACGGCAGAAAAATTTGCCGGTTGCGAGCTAAAAATAGAAAGGAATGTGTGTCATCCGTGACTGACGAATGAAAATATGGCTGGTGTGGCCCAGACTTAAGTGTGATTGATCTGGTTGATTGAGTGAAAATCCTTGATCAGTTATTCAGATCTTTGATATGATTTGATATAAATATTAGCATTGCAGCGTACTATCACCCGCTCACTACTCGTCATCCAGGATGTGTAGTGACTTGTTAATTTTATATTGGGTAAATAGAGTCTGAGTGAAGTAGAGCGGACTAAGGGGCAGTAGAGCTTGGGTAGAAACCATAAGCATGGAATGATAACTACTTGCTCTGTGCGCTCAATCTGTGTGTAGCAACTCGTATGACCGCCGGTTGCATTCCATTCTACTTTAATGTTTAGGATTCTGGTTGCCATGGAAGACTGCTGCACCTGTATATCTCCATAGTGCACGCACCATAGAGGACAGGAATGGAGGTGTAACTGCGAAGGAGTGTATGACCAGCTGTCTCAGCTACAATGATAATGATGGTAGAATCTGTCAGTCATTTAATGTACGGAATAATGGCATACGTTGTTTCCTAAAGAATAAGAGACCCGGAGATGAAGGTACTGAGCTGGTGACCAGCAAAAATTGGTGGGTGATGAGGAGACCTGACTGGTACCTAGGTGAGTACTGCAAGCTCATATGACATCATGCGATTGACAGAGTTTCTCATCTGATACCTCATCGTATTGCTTCATTGCACTATGTGAATGGGGCTTTAGGTTCAATCACCTTCAATCACAATTTGACACACTTAATCACTGATGAAGTGTAAATCATTCCACACAAATTTGTATCACCGTATTTTCTATAGCACAGCAGACGCTCTACTAAGCCTCATTCCATATAAGACCTAAACCAGTACTATTAAAAATAGAGAGACATCACCAGCTATATCCGTATGTACTCACTAAGTTGATGCAGTGGAAGCTGAATATGCACGTGGAATAATCCTAAGCTAAGAGCCTGAAGAAACCAACCAGAGAAAGCTGATAATCTTTGATGTACTCTGTTGGAAAGAATGAGACTAAGAAAGAATATCCTTTGCATTTCATTGACTTGTTGATCATAATGCTCAGAAAACATGTGACTGCGACTAAGGTTGGCTTTGCACAGACATAGCTCCTACTCCAGGTACCCAAATACAATGGGATTGTCAGCATGTTCTGGGAGCATCGGTATCATCATTTCTATGCAAGGTCAAGGAGGTTTGACACTGCAGTTTCCTTTTATTAGGACCAATATAATTATAATATAACACTTAGCCAAACTGGCTTTAGCCCTTCACCTACGTCATCAATGAACAGATTTAATTGGCTGATTTCTCAACCTTGACTTGCCTTATGATCATTCCACACGCAGAATGGGATTCTAAGACACCAAATTAGTATGTGTACAGGTGGATTTCTGTTGATTCAAATCTTTTTTTAACAGCTTATGAAAAACAACACAAACTGAGTTTCGTTATAGATCTCAAAGCTTAGTGAAATAAGGAGTCTATCCTCTTGATACAAGATATCCTGCATGCTATTTACTTATTCAAACACACCAGGGAGTTAAGCACCTACTCAGACTTATTATTTGTGTTGGTATTTGAGGTAATTTAAGTGAGATTAATTTAAGGTTAACTAAATATCAATTTTTATATCTCAAGATAAATCTAGATTAAAAGCTCTGAAGAATTGCAGCCCTAGTATATATGGAGGTCACTGGTGGTTTCATCGTTGTTAAAGTCAGAAAAGTGTCACAGGGCAATCATGTCATCATCGCAAACTCATAAATTTGAACCCTGAGCCTGGTGGAGAAAGTTAAATTAACTTTTATCATTAATAAAAGTTTAACAACCCATCTTCTGAAATCTCAAAACCTGCTACGGCTTGCGCTTGAGTGAAAACTCTATTAATAGCTATTTGTTAATAAATATTTCACAATTTGATAAAAAAGATATTCCTTTTCTGTAGATCAGATATTCCTGAAACTCAAATTATTTTAGACACCTCACCAGGAGTCACGCCAGGTACAATCCTGAGTAGGAACCACAGAATAGGACGGGATTTGTTCATCTTCCCGTACCTGACAATGCCGGTCAGTGGTTACTTGGTGGCATGGCAGTATTACCAGCTGTCACATAATGACTCATGGGGAGACACACATGTCACGGTGTGGAGGTTGGAGGGTGACAACTACTATCGCATATCTGATATAATCCTCACCCCTGATAATAAGACTGGCGGACCACAATTTCAATATGTTCACAACAAGGTGATCAGAGTGGAGCCGGGAGACTTTATTGGTATTTATGCTACCAGTAAAAATTTCATATCTATGAGCATCGGGGACTCAAATCAGAAAACAGCCAAACAACTCCAACACAGCATCATTTACACGGGTGATTCTAGTTTATCGAAAACTAAGTTCCATGCAATAGGAAAGAGAGAAGTATCACTCAGAGCTTTTGTTGCTGGTAGGTACATTAACCAATGATCATTCAGCGACAGTCTGAATTCTGAGTTATGATTACGTAAACAAGTTTTTTCTATTTATTTCCAGGTTACATTAAATTAGAAACCACCCCCACAGCCACTCACTCTCCAGGCTTGTCGTTGGGTCAGATCAGATTGTCGTGGGCTCCTCCCGAGTATGGAGACTACAAACCTGCTGGATACGTGATCACCTGCTCTCACCTGCCAAACATGACACAGAGTGTCAGATGTCATGACAAAGTCGTTTCACTGGAATCAACAAGGCTGTTGATTGAAGGCAGAGATGTCTACACACCATTCTACATTAGAGTTCAAGTAGTGAGGAACTTCAACGGTGAAGAGATCATAGATGAAGTCCCCTCACCCACCAGCTCTGTGGTGTGCGCAGGTACGGAGATAGTGCATTCCCTTGGGCAACATGAAATTTTGGTAACGTTCTAGTTCCCCTCCATGAACGTTTTCAAGAATTCTGATTTCGTTCTTGATGAATTCTTAAGAATTCACAACATGTT
>ERZ1740065.3217-NODE-3217-length-10220-cov-4.455681_pt1 | contig 10220 bp, 4 predicted proteins | sample MGYA00581738_ERZ1740065 | MGnify/ENA primary metagenome ERZ1740065 (study PRJEB43018, sample SAMN04849749) | marine metagenome | isolation source: floating plastic debris | place: Pacific Ocean | collected 2008-09-01 | study: EMG produced TPA metagenomics...
ACTCAAGGATAATTGGGTGAGATTCGACAAGTTAGCTAAAGGCGAAAGGTCACTGATTTTTGTCATTTCCAGAGGTGCCGTCAAATCTAGGTGGGTGAGATTTGGCAAGTCAACTAAAGGCGAGAGGTCGCTTATATACTCTGAATCCAAGCTTAGTCGAGTGAGATTTGACAAGTTGGCTAAAGGCGAGAGGTCACTGATTTTTATCTCGAAAAATCCACTCAAGAATAGTTGAGTGAGATTTGACAAGTTAGCTAAAGGTGAGAGGTCACTAATGCCATCTCCTTTCAAGTCCAAGGATGAGAGGAATGGTAGCTGAGGCAAATGAGGAACGTCGATTTCATCGTCTATATTCAGGACAAGCCATGAGAGACGCATTAACTTAGATAAATCTGGGAGGTCTGTTAACCCTTTACCCTTGAAACTTCCCTTAGATAGTTGATTATTTGAATCCCACCAGGTATTTACTCCTATTGAGAGATGAGTTAGGGATAAATTAGTTGCAGGAGAAAAGCAATTGATATGTTCGATGTCCAAGGATAGGTGGGTAAGATTCGGTAGGTTGGCCAAAGGCGAAAGGTCGCTAACTTTTTCGCTCCAAACTAAGTTAACCTGAGTAAGATTTAACAAGCTCGCCAAAGGTGAGAGATCGCTAATATTCGTTTCACTTAAGTCTAGTTGGGTAAGATTTGACAGATTCGCCAAAGGTGAGAGATCGCTGATACTCGTTCCACTTAAGTCCAGTTGAGTAAGATTCGATAGGTTCTCCAAGAATGAGAAGTCACTGATTTTGCTCTCACTCAAGTTAAGCTTCGTTATCCATGGAATTACTAGCGACCAATTTTTATCACGTGGTATTTCAGTCAAAGTTAATTCTTGCTTATCCTGCAAGATTCTTTCTGCAAATAAATTTAATTCAAAACGGCTCCACGTATTTGCCAAAGCTTTTTGCACAGACCCCCTTTTATCCATCCGATAATCAGCAAGTTTTGCCAAAGCAATTTCCCCGCCAATCTCCGCCAGTGTCTGAATACATAAAATCGCTATTTCTTTGGGATAGTCAGGATCGTAGGGGAGAAATTCGACTGCATAATTTCCTGCCTTAGCGATTTGGCTCATTTCGTCTGAGCTGTGTGGAGGAAAGACGGAGCGTGCTTCGAAAACGACTTCTTTTCGAATGGAGGGGGCCAATTCAGTACAGGTTTCCAAACACGCTAAAGCTAATAAGTAAATTTGATGGCGATATTTTACAGTCTTCAAGTTTGCTGCTTTTTTGAGCATTCCCCGAAGCAACGTGATACGCTCGTCCGGACGGGCAACACCAGCTGCTAAAATAATAGTCTCGCGCCACTGGTCATCTCGCACATTCTTGGTCAGTACACCTAAGCTGTTATTTTTAATCGCTTCTTTTGCCGCTAGATATTCTTGAAAAGTGCGGTGCCTGAAACTGATTTCATCTATAATCTCTTCTTGTACTAATCCTGTTCGCTCAACAAATAATCGGCGTACCTCTTTACCAGAGATGTTTTGTAAATCCAAGGCTGGCAATCGATTAGCAAATTGGACGTCAGCCTCCTCTCCACTGACTGCAGAGTAGGTGTTGTCCAACATCCAGTAGGCTAATCCTTGGAGTAGAATAAGCTTTTCTTTATAACTTATGTTAGCGTAGTCTGTATCGAGCTTTACCCCCTTCTTTGTGTCACGGTTCTCTAGAAGCATCTTGACACATTCATCATATAGCTCTAATCTTTCCTGAGGTACCTTATCTTCACGATCTTGGTATAATACACAAATCATTGCACCAAGTAGTGGAGTCGTAGCCAGTTTTTGTAGATCTGTTCGCTTAAGAAGCAATTGTTTCAAGTTAGCTGCATTTTGTTGGATCTTATTTATCTCTTCTTGCCTTGATACTGTTTGCTGAAGAGCCTTATGCCACTGATCAACAAACGAATCCAACTGTTCTCCTTCCAATTCTTTCACCTCTGTCTCTACAAAACCGGCCTCACGCAACCACGCTCGCCATTCAGGCCATTGGTTTTCACTTGTGGCCATCGGTCTAGATGAAACAACATATCGAGCTAGTGGATAGCTATGTACAAGGCTGCGCAATTCTTTCAGCATTTCACCGCGCTGGCTTTGAGGCATCTCATCAATACCGTCGATGAGCACAAGAGCATTTCCTTTTTCCAACACTTCATGTACCCACCCATTAGGCAGTAGACTGGCCACTTGTTTCGCTTCTAAATAGGGCCATTCTCCTGGGGCTGGAAACCCATCTGCCCTAGTTTGTCGTAGCCGAATAAAGAAAGGGACTAAGCCATTCCAAGCTGCCATCGACGTTGGAAAACCCCTTTGAGCAGCTTTGACAGCCATCCATTGCAAGATTGTACTTTTGCCAGCACCAGCTAAGCCCTCAATCATGACCCGACGCTCTTTCGCTAGCACATCCTCTAAGGATTCAGAGTCGTCAGAAGAAGAATCCAAGATTAGTTCTACCCAACGTAATATGCGAGGATCAATTTTCTCCTTCGGATTTAGTTCACTGTCCACCAGGTTTTTAGCATTTATTTTCTCATCCAGTTGTTCTGAACTTTGATGAACATTTTGATCTCGCCATTGCCTGAGTTTTGTTGTCAGTTCTTTATGGGTAAGGTGAGAGGTTAACTTCAACTTGACAAAGGCAGCTTGCAACTTCAGTCTTTGACCCACCTCGTCTCTTTGACGGATGCCGAATGGTTCTAACCGATCCAATCTTTCAATTAAATGTTGGCGATACTTCTCCTCTGCGGCTTTAGCTTTCTCCTCCGGTTCTGTCAGTAGTTTCGCTAATCCCACCCAAAGTTTCGCCTGCATACTCTCAAAGCTTGCAAATCCCTTGGCTAAGTTTTCTTGTCTGCGAAGTAGTCCCCAACTAACCGCTCTTAGAAATCCTATTGTCTCTGCCGAAGCCTCAATGATGCCTTCACTTGCTACTTTCAACATGCGCTTATACAAAGCATCTTCATCGGTTGAAAAATGAGCAGTCGCCTCTGGACGTATCTTGATTAGTTCTTGAAATAATCTTTCTTCTTCTAAATTTAATTCTACGAGATGAACAGGCTGAGTATTCGCCAAAGCTAACGTTTGGGTTGCCTCGAATACGACAGCCGTTTTTTCGTTTTCTTCAAGCTTTGAATACTGATATACAGAATTAATATGTTTGCCTATCGCTAGCGCTACTGGATCCGACTCGTGACGTTTCCCTTTGACGAGGCTCAGACCTAAATCTACGAACTCTTCAGATATTTGGTCTTGCAGCGTTGTTGGTAATAGCTCTTTGACTAAGTATTTAGCAATTCCGGTTCCTAATGCTGTAGTTAGGGATTCCAACATGACCATTGACGATTCTCCAATAGGATGAGAAAAAGCAGGAACGTCATTCAGGTGACAAAATCCGCGAGTTCGTAATTGATGAGTTGATAAGGGTACAGGATTAACCTTGCCTGCCTTAAGCCGCATGATCACTCTATATTCAGAAACCTCCCAGATACCCGCTCAGCCCCTCCCATTTAAGCCATCTTAAAAACTTTCCACCTCCCACATAATCCTCCCTCTTCCTCCCCCATAAGCATACCGCCCAGAAACCTCCCAGGCACCCCTCAGTCTCAATCTCATACTTACACCGAAAATCTGCCTCTATGGCCCTTATGCGAGTAGCGCAGAACCTTCGCTAAGGGTAGTACCCTTAGGGGTTCTTTTTCTTTTCATTCTTTCAGTCCTTAAAGTCATCACCCCCTCTGCCCCACTCTATACCACCCTCAATCTGCCTTACACCTAAAGTTCAATAGCTGGGTTCATCATCACCCCTCCTCACCTATCACCCTGCCCCCAACAGCCCTATGGATGAAGTTCGCGCAGAGTATGAACATCTTAATACCCGTGCTGATATCGATCAGGCTCTTCAGCGCTACAAGCAAAGTAACGCTGATGGCGAGAGCAGCACCTTCGAATTCAAAGGGACGGCAGGCAAAGGCAATATCAAGAAGTCTAAAGATAAATTCGCCAAAGAGATCAGTGCTTTCGCTAATACGTACGGAGGCATTCTTTGTATCCACAAGGGCACAGACACCACTCTTGAACCGTTTACTCCAACAGAAGTAGCTGACATCAATACTCGACTCGAAGGATGGCTTCACGATTGGCTACAACCACCCCTACAAGGGATAGAACTTAAACCGTGTGATGGGGTCTTTATTGTCCACATCCCGCAGAGTCTAACAAAACCTCATAGGTCAGCTTTGGATAGGGACTACTACTTTCGCCACAACACTCAGAGTCGGCCAATGCCTGAAGTGATGGTCTCGGCAATGTATAGGAGCCAGGATTATTTGGCTACGAGTTTGTCTATGCAGTTGCACACCCACGGTGGTCAAGCTCTGGTTCTTCGCCTGGATTTACAAAATGAGTCGATGATTGCTGGAACAAAACCACGGATAGTTATTCAAATTTTCTCATCACAGTCGGGCATGGTTGAACCTATCGAGACAAGTAAACACTTCGAGTTCTTTTCTGACTCTTACTCACACCCATTCGGCAACATACCAGAACTCTTTATTAATGGTTTGATAGGCACGACCGACAGGTTTCAAGAACGTATTCTCTATCCACAAGACCATTTCCTTATAACCTGTTTCTTAAAACCCCATACCAGAAAGCCTTTAATAGAAACTGTAAGGTTTTTCTTAATTCGTGCAGATTACTTCTTCCTAGAAATTCCGCGACAGATAAGATACTTTCTCATTCATATGGAGGAAGGATTGCCTGGACAGACTATTGTAGGAACTATTATCGCGACTGGTTCAGAGCAAGATGCAGCAGGGATCCTTCACCAGTACCTAAACGCAATCTCAGCTGATGAAGACACTACCTCTCCCAGTGAAGTGGAGCCAGAGGAAGAAGGCGAATAGTTCATCCCCGGCCTGCCCAACTACCTCACCTCCTTTGACCAAAGAGCACTAGGGGGTACGTGAGGGCGGTGGGTAGGCTTGCGTCGATAGCTTTTGCCTAGTCGTTTAATTATCTTTTACTCTGTGGCATACTTCCGTTATCTGATCACTAGGCAACTACAATACAGACTTCCATACCAACTATTCAGTCTGATATAAAAGACGGTATAGCAACTCTCTTCCCGTATCGCTAAACACTTGGAGGCGAATAACTTCCGGGTCGTTAGGTCGCCATGCAACTTGATAGCGGTAACCGACATTACTCCAGCTATAAACTTGACGTTCTCTACTGCTCTCAAGCGTTGCGCTTCTTAGTGTTATGCTGTCTTGCGTTTCCAGGTTGACACCGTAATAGATAAAGTCCCCCTCATCCTGATCGATAGATACTAAGTACTCACCATCCGTAAATGCATCTCTCCTCTCCTCAGGGCTAGATGAGAACATGGCACGTAAAAGCTCTTGAGCCGCTTCTGAACCTATGTTTATTAAAATTCCTTTGACAACTTCTCTGGCAAATATATTTTTAGTTGATCGAGCAGTAGCGGGAACAGCATTCACACTTATCAAGGCAGTAAGACAGGCAATACAAAGAAATTTTTTCATGTCTAAAACCCCAACGTAGTAGAAATTGAACTAAATAAATTACGATAAAAAGCTTAAAGGCTTGCCAGCGAAGCATATCTAGACTGTGTACGTATTAAGTTAACTTATTGGTAGCGGTTAGCCACAAGAAGGAGTTTGAAACAGCATCAATTCATCAAAAAATGCTGATGTTTTTTATGTAATCTTTATTTTTAGCAGTGCATATAGATCCAAGTAGGGTAGTAAGGCTCAAAGCCCACTATCAAACATCCCCACTTAAACCATCCAGAAATGCAACCATCGCATTCAAAAAGATATTATCGGTCAAATCAGTCGTAACCTGCATTAGCGTGGATTTTCCTGCTTGTTTTAATCGCTCCGGATTTCTTAAATCTTTAGGCAAACTACGCAACTGTTGTCGAAACCCTTTCCAGAGTTGGGGTTTATTGTTTTGAATTTTAGTGATTTCAGTATTAATAATATCGTCTGCCTTATCAGGATTAGCCTCAGGATATGTTCGCTCTAGATAGTTAAGGAACTTTAGGAGATTATTGATGGCTTTTTTAACCTCATGATTGCTGGCGTATTTATTAATAACAGCATCACCGCCAGCCGTTGTTTCTACAATCTGGACACTATGAGCATTGATTTGGTACTTAGAGTCTGGTGTAGTTTGAGAACTAGAAAACTGAGAAGAGTCTTCGATATCTTGTTGTTCCAGAGGAGGTCCTTGATCGACATCATCCACTAAAGCTTGGACCTCAATCATTTCATAGCTAATTTGACATTGAATAGTTTCCTGCTTATCTTTCTGGAACTGATAGAGTCTCTCTAGAGGATAGAAGTGAGGTTTCTGGTTACCTTTGCAGATACTACAATTACAAGGCACCATAGTTTTGTACTTAAGGCTTTCATAGCTGTTATGAATCTTGTCAAGTTCGTGTCGAATTGTTGTCAATAAATCTCTTTTGCGGTCGCCACACACACGGATTTGAATTTCCTTACGATGATAAAGTTCGATCACCTCAGCTCGCGAATCATCTTTATTTAGGACGACCCCATCTTTCCAAACCTGGGTTTCTTTCTCAATCCAGCAGTGCATTTCTACAATAAATCGAGTCAGAATTCCCTTTGGCATAAAATCATAGGTAGATCGCAGTAGTAAGTTGTCCGTTTTATCCCAGACGTATTCAGGCTGGTTAATGCTGAGTAGTTGAGGCGCAATGTAGGTGTTAGGACTGCTAGGAATTTCATAACAAAGCTTAAAATTCATCATCAACCGCAACAGTTCAGGTCGCATTGTGGCATATTGTTCTTCATGCCAGATCGCAGCTAGATCATCTCGATTGAATTTTCCCAGGTTATTGATCAACCGCTTATTATCTAACACCTTATAAACAGCATCGGTCCCCCAGGTAGGCTTAAGTATAACGGTTTTGCGTAGCAGGTCATCCTCTTGAAAATGAAGAAAAACTCCCAAGTCATGCAGATAACCACTCAGTTGAAGTTTGTCTTCAAACCGAGTAAAGCCGTTGTTCTGACAAAGGGTAAGGTATTCCTCTAATGTAATGTGGTTGCGGGGGTTATCTTCTAGTGCTTTGCGGACTTTAACCCAGGTCTTGGGTAGTTCTGTACCCACATGAGGAAGACTGGAAATAAAGTGTTTTATGGCTTGTTTGATAGCTGAGAGTCCTCGATTATTAGCAAGATTGGTCGCCAGTACTTTTTCTAGATTGAGGAATTCACTCCGTAGTTGCCGTTCATTAATTTCCCTCTGGCGATCTTGTTTTTCATTCTTAATTATTAAAATCGGACTTCCCCTACTCAATAGATTGACTACATTTAGCCAGTAGAAGAAGTCTGTATCTTCTTTACGACTATCAGCAACCAGAATATACAGCGATCGCTTGGTCAGAAAGAATTGATGAGTGGCATGGTAAATTTCCTGTCCGCCAAAATCCCAGATATTAACAGTAAATTCTTGGTTATTCTTGAATGGAAATTTCCAGTGGATAATATCAATACCTTCAGTGGATTTTTCACTATCTGCCAATTGATATGTTTCATTCTCTATTTTCTTTGCAAGACTGGTCTTGCCTGCACCCCCCTCACCAATAATTAAAAGCTTGGCCTCATACAGGTGATCGATTTTCTGTTCAAAGATTTGTCGATAGTAACGAGGAAACTCAATTGCTGCCTGAAGAGGATCATCACAGTATCTCCTTATTTCAGGGGGAAGTGTCTTCAGTAAAGGATTAGAGCTCAGGTAAAGGCTATGCAGATTTGTCAACTGTTCTATTTCTGGGGGGAAGCTCCTCAACTGGTTAGCGCGTAAGTTAAGACCCCGTAGATTCTCTAGCTGCCCTATTTCTGGGGGAAAGCCTCTCAACCGATTGGAGCTTAAACTAAGCCCCTGTAGCTTCTCTAACCATCCTATTTCTGGGGGTAGTATGGTGAGCTGGTTAGAGCTCAGGTAAAGGCTATGCAGATTATTCAGCTGCCCTATTTCTGGGGGAAAGACAGAAAACCGATTGGAGTTTAAGTCAAGAATCTGCAGATTCTTTAGCTGTCCTATTTCTGGCAATAGTTTGGTGAGCGGGTTGGAGCTCAGATCAAGGGTATGAAGGTACTTCAGCTGTCCTATTTCTGGGGGTAAGCCCCTCAACTGGTTACCGCGTAAGTTAAGAATCTGTAAATTCTTTAACTGTCCTATTGCTGGCGATAGTGTAGTGAGCCTGTTAGAGCTCAGGTAAAGGCTATGAAGGTACTTCAGCTGCCCTATTTCTGGGGGCAATTCTGTCAAGCCTGTGTCCGACAGATCTAATTTCCTTATGTTTTTCTTTGCTGCTTTCTCAATCGCTCTCAATACCTGATCCTGCATCATGCTATTTAACCTTCAGGACAGTGCTCCAGTAAAGCTAAAGTAGCATAATCGATATTTTCGAAGCTGGGGCAGGGTAGTGGCTGTATCTCAGTTGGCCAAGCCACACAGTCTCTAAAGTTTTGCAGCAGTGTGATCATAGATTCTTTTAACTTCAATGCCCAATACTATGTAATCCTCGAATTTCCCTTCTCCAGCCCAAATCACTCCCAACACCACAACCCTCTCTCAAAGCAAAGTACCCCCAAGGGTACTTTCTTGCTTCAATCTCTCAATCCTTAGAGTTAACCCTACCCCTCTCTCAGCAGGGCGACCACGATCGCAACCTTTATCCGGCCCATGATCACACTCGGAAAACCACCACCAGGCAATCCCTCGGCAAGCATTTAGAGAAGTTTTCAGGAGTTTATGGATACTTAAAATTTTGCTGTTGTTAATTTAGAAAATACTACATTCATGTAGAAACATCTGAAGCATTGAAGGTGGAGAATCTAAAGAATGCCAGAGTATAATGCTAACCACATATAATTAGGCTTCAGTAATTCGTTTTTCAGAATTATTTTCAGAAGCTTGAGAGCCTAAACCAGAAATAAGTATTTGACCTTGAAGATGCTGATTCATAACCTCTAATATCTGGGTTTTAGCAGACATATTCGATTTTTCCAGAGCATCATCATAACTTTCTTTGAGATGATGAATTTGATCTTCCAAGCGTTGTATCTGAGCAGCATGATTCTCTTTTATTAACTGAATTTCATGGGTGTGTTGCTGCTCCATAAGCTTGATTTTGTGAAGTAACTTATGTGTCCCTGCACTTAATCTTTTAAACCCGTTCTTTAACTCAGTCAGCTCTGAAGTATTATCGCTAACTTGCCCCTTTAGCTTAAGAAGCTGTTGGCCAAATTCTAAGAGTTTGTCCCACATAGCTCCTCTATCTCATGCTCTAGTGAATCAAGAATCGAAAATATTTCAGCTGTTAGTCGCTTCCCTTCAGCCCTTTTAGATTCAATATCAGAGTCAATTTCTTCTATACTTTTTAGAATTTCATTTATCTGAGAAGAAGGTCTTTGGCTTATCTGAGAAGAAGGTCTTTGGCTTATCTGAGAAGGAGATTCTTGGCTAAATAAAACCAGAACAGTCTGGATGATTAACCAAACATCATAGAAGAAACTCCAGTTCTCCTGATAACGAAGATCTAACTTAATTACATCTTCAAACTTGGTGTTATTAGAGCGACCGTTGACCTGCCATTCACCTGTCATACCAGGTTTGACGTTCAGACGCTGCCATGCGCCCACTTCATATTGCTCAATTTCATCGGGTGTAGGAGGCCGTGTGCCTACAAGACTCATATCACCCTTGAGCACATTCCAAAACTGAGGAAACTCATCCAACTTGGTTTTGCGAAGGAAACGTCCAATCTTAGTGATACGAGGGTCATTCTCATTCTTAAACAGCGGGCCTTCTACTTGATTGATCACTTCATTCTTCCGAGCTTCAGCATCGGTTACCATGGAGCGAAATTTCCAGATCTTAAATCGCTTACCTAGCCAAGAGCAACGAGTTTGGGCAAAAAATATAGGGCCGCCATCATCCAATTTGAGAATGATTGCAACTGGTATATACACCAGCGCAGTCAAGAATAGCCCTACCATAGCCCCTAAAATATCTAGAGCACGCTTCGCTTTAGAATTCACTGAGGGATGAGTTTCAGGTAATATCAAGTCAGAATAAAGAACCATAATATAGAGAAAGTCTTGTAGCGCCTTTCT
>ERZ1740065.3218-NODE-3218-length-10219-cov-6.908796_pt1 | contig 10219 bp, 14 predicted proteins | sample MGYA00581738_ERZ1740065 | MGnify/ENA primary metagenome ERZ1740065 (study PRJEB43018, sample SAMN04849749) | marine metagenome | isolation source: floating plastic debris | place: Pacific Ocean | collected 2008-09-01 | study: EMG produced TPA metagenomics...
TGGACTCGTTTGACCAAGCCGCAGGATGTCCGCGTAACTTACGCATGGCACGGCGCTGTCAGGGAGTGCTGCGGTCGAACCGGCGCAACACCGCATCCCCACGCCGCTTGGCATTGTCCAGCGCCGTTTGTGCATCGGCTTCGCCGGCCCATACGGCCTCCAGTTCTTCATCGATGATCCCGCGGATCTGGTCCAGCGCACCGAGGCGCAGGCCACGGGAGTTATCGGTCACGGCATCGGGCAGCATCTGGGTGATCGCGACATCGGTGCCCGGGTTGACCGCATAATACCCCTGCGCCCGCGTCAGCTGCGTGGCCTCATATGTGATGGGCAGGTAGCCCGTGTCCTGATGCCATTTCGCCTGTATCGCCGCAGAGCTCAGGAACGTCAGGAAGGCCGCGACAGCCCGGTAGGCCTCTGGCGACTGCCCCTCCAGAACCCACAGGGAGGCGCCGCTTGCCATGGTGTTTTGCGGCGCCTCCACCAGCGCGGCCCAATAAGGCAGCTGCCGGACCGCCACGTCAAACTCCGCGGTAGTGGTAATTGACGCATAGGCGGCAGAAGTGTCGGTGAAGAGCACGCAGTCCCCCGCCCGGAACTTCACCCCGCCGGCATTGCGCCGCCCGGTGTAGATGAAGGTCTCTTCCCGCGCCCAGAGGGCCAGAGCATCTATATGGGCCACCTGCCCCGGCCCATTCAGCATCAGAGTGGGCTGCCCCTCGCCAAAGCCGTTCGCCTCCGAGGCGTAGGGCAGATCGTGATAGGCTGAAAAGTTTTCAAGATGTATCCAAGTTTGCCAGGAGGTGGTCATCGGACACGCGCTGCCTGCGGCCTTCAGCTGGCCCAGCACGTCGCCCACCTGCTCCCAGGTCGACAGGTCGACGTCGGGGTCCAGACCGAAGCTGATCAGGGCGTCGCGATTGACCCAGAGCACCGGTGTCGAGGTGTTATAGGGCAAAGACTGCAGATCACCCTCGGCGGTGGAGAAATGCGCCTTGACGCCATTGATGTAGATCCTGTCGTCAAAGCCGGGGGTTGCCGCGGTCAAGATCTCGTGCAGCGGTCTGGTCAGCCCGGCCGTGGCGGACAAGGCCGGGGCATCGACATCCGATACCATCAGGATGGCCGGTGCGCTGCCCGTTTCGAAGGCGGCGATGCCGGCATCCAGCGTCTCGCCATAATTCCCCTTGCGCGTGGCGATCACGCGGTAGTCTGTTTGCGCCGCGTTGAAAGCCTGTACCTGGGCATCCAGTCGGTCCTTCAACCCGCCGGACAATGCGTGCCAAAAGGCAATCTCCGTCTGGGCGGACGCGACGGACGCCGCGCAGATGCAGCAGGCAAGAAAGAGAAGTGCTTTGCGTAGGTTCACCGTGTTCTCCGAGGCTGCAGACGGCGTCCGCACAGCTGTTACCAAGAATGCTCAAGTGATCGTACAAGCAGCGCGCGCAGGCAAGTCCCATGTCCGAAAATCCGCCGGTAGCTGGATGATCCGCGTGTCGGCAAGATATCTCTGTCTCACCCGCCCGGGACGATAACGACAGACGGGATCGGCAAGTTTTCGCATGACAAGTCACCAGCAAATCAAGGCGACACTGGTTGTCCTGCCTCTCTTCACGCAGCCTTGAGTTGACAGGCCCCCACACGCGCGTGTTTTGTGCATCAATTTTATCGCATATTCGTTCGGAAATTTGTGCCGGACACCACATGCAAACAGCTTAGGGGGTGCATAGTTTATGACAATTTCGCAATTTCGCGCGGTACCTTTTGCCGTTGGGCGCTGGCGGGTCGATCCCGGAGCGCGTGCCATCAGCGACGGAGTCGTTGAAAAAAGGCTGTCCCCACGGGCATTTGCAGTGCTCTTCGAACTCTGCGCCGCGGATGGGCAGACTGTGGGCCGCGACGCGCTGCTGGACGCCGTCTGGCCCAACGTCACGGTCACCGATGAGAGCCTGAGCCAGGCCGTCGCGGAGCTGAGGCGTGCATTTCGCGGCGGTGACGACAACACCCCGGTGATCGGCACTGTGGCCAAGGCGGGATATCGCCTGCTTGTCGAGACCCAACCGCTTGACGGATCCGGTCCGCCGGTGGGCGAGCAGAATGCGACCTTGTCCATCGATGCCTATATTCGCGTGCTGGATTCGCGCACCGCACTGGCCCGCGGCGACCGGGATGCCGTGCAGCGCGCCACGCATTTGAGTGCTGAGGCCATCGCAATTGCCCCGAACGCCGCAATGGCACAGGCACAACATGCGATTTCGCTGGCACATAAGGGTCTTTACGGCGGCGGCACCGAGCATACCCTGCTGGCTGCCGCACAGCATGGCCACCTTGCCGTGTCACGAGCCCCTGAATGCGCCATATCGCACAGCGCCTACGGGTTTGCGCTGGCAAGCCTTGGCCGACATGCCGAGGCAGGCATGTCCTTTGCGCGCAGCATCGAGCTGGGGGATCGGGATGGCGAAGGGCACTACCTCGCGGCTCGCTCCGCCTTTGCCGGCGGGCGTCACCGCGAAGCGGCAACGCTTGCGATGCGCGCCGCGGAGCTGACGGTGGATCCTGCCCGCGCCCTGTTTCTCGCCGCGCGGGCGGCGAAGGCGTTTGATTCGTCGCTGTCCTACCGGATCTCGGCAATTTGTCGGCGCGGGCTGGAATCGCAACTGGCGCTCAACCCGGACGACCCGAGATCCTGCCAGACCCTCGGCCCCGTCCTGGCGCTGTTGGGCCATTCGGAAGCCGCGTACAAGAAGCTCTGCGGTCACGGTATGGCGGCGTCGATCTGTCAGATCCATGACACCTTTGCCTTTGCCACCATGGGAGAACATGATCGCGCCCTCGATGCCCTGGCGTCGGCTGTCGATGATGGGTATCGCGATCACGTTTGGCTGGCGCAGGAACCGATGGTGCAAACGCTGCGCAAGGACAGGCGGTACCAGCAGATCACACGCAGTCTACACGCCGCGTGATGCAGGTCAGTTGATCGGAAACTGCAGCAGGCACTGATTGGCGAAACGCCGAAAATCGTCAAGTGTTTCAAACACATCGCGGCGATCGCGTACGATGCGCAGGGCGGCCTTTTTCTGTCGCCATGTGCCGCTGACGTGATCGACGAGAATGCGCACCGTGATGTCCAGCATCACCTCTTTCTCAAGCGTGCTGATGCGGCCCGAGGATTCAAGCGCAACGGCGGTAAAGGCCATCGTATTGGCGCAGCGCAGGGCGGCGGCTTCCTCGCCCGCATAGGTTTTCTGCCCCGCGGCAAGAGGACCGGCGCAGATCGCCAGCGCACAGGCGCAGAGAGAGAGACGCAAGGTCAAAAGACCTTGAACGTCATCGTCGTCAACGACCGCTCAATCCCTTTGATGTCCAGCAGATGATCATTGATGTATTTGCCCACATCGGCGTCCTTCGGGATGTAGAGTTTCATCAGCAAATCGAAATCGCCGCTCGTCGAATAGAGCTCGGAATGGATCTCCCGCAGGGCGATCTCCTCGGCCACGTGATAGGTTGTCCCCGGGGTGCAGCGGATCTGGATGAAGACGCATGTGGCCATGGATGCTCCTGTTCGGGCGACACGCCCTGCCGCCAAGCTGGCATATCCGGCACAGCGGCTGCAATCCCGAATGTCACATCTTGGCGCGCACCCGCAGGCTGTTATAAGGGCGCGCACTCACTTTGGCCCGGAGGCCCCAATGCGCAGCCATACCCTCACCCGCTCGACGGCGGAAACCGAGATCACCGTGACGCTCGATCTGGACGGCACCGGTGCGTATGACAACCAGACCGGCGTGGGGTTTTTCGACCATATGCTGGATCAGTTGGCGCGCCATTCGCTGATCGACATGACCGTGCGTGCCGAGGGTGATTTGCACATCGACGATCACCACACGGTGGAGGATACCGGGATCGCCCTCGGCCAGGCGCTGGCCGCAGCCCTGGGCGACAAACGCGGCATTCGCCGCTACGGATCTTGCCTTTTGCCGATGGACGACGCTTTGGTCCGCTGTGCGCTCGATCTCTCGGCGCGGCCGTTTCTGGTCTGGAATGTGGATCTGCCCACCCCCAAGATCGGCACCTTTGACAGCGAGCTTGTGCGCGAGTTCTTCCAGGCCCTGAGCACGCATGGGGGCATCACGCTCCACGTCGATATGTTGCACGGGCTGAACAGTCACCACATCGCCGAGGCGGCGTTCAAATCCGTTGCGCGGGCCTTGCGCGATGCGGTTGAAGTCGATCCGCGCAAAGCCGATGCGATCCCATCGACCAAGGGCGCGCTCTGACGTGCTGACGGCGATAATCGACTACGAGAGCGGCAATCTGCATTCCGCGCAGAAAGCGTTCGAGCGCATGGCGCGCGAGACCGGTGGTGGCGAAGTCGTCGTGACCGGCGATGCAGACGTGGTCGCCCGGGCAGATCGCCTCGTCCTGCCGGGCGATGGGGCGTTCCCCGCCTGCATGGCCGCGCTCAAGGGACATTCGGGGCTCTATGCGGCGCTGGTCGAAGCCGTCGAGAACAAGGGCCGCCCCTTCATGGGGATTTGCGTCGGCATGCAGCTGATGGCCAGTTGGGGGCGCGAATACACCGATACCCCGGGCCTGGGCTGGGTGGCGGGTGATGTGCGCAGGATCACGCCGGACGATCCGACGCTGAAGGTGCCGCACATGGGATGGAATGACCTTGTCCTGGACGGCACACACCCGGTTTTCGACGGGATTCAGACAGGCGATCACGCTTATTTCGTGCATAGTTTCCACATGGATGTGGTGCACGCGGACCAGCGGCTGGCCCATGTGGATTATGGCGGCGAGGTCACTGCGGTGATCGGCACGGGGACGATGCTCGGGCTGCAGTTCCACCCGGAGAAGAGCCAGGCAGCCGGGCTGCGCATGATCGGAAACTTTCTCAACTGGCGGCCCTGACCCGCACAGCGTTGAAGATCAAGAGACCGGGCGCGCGCAGCGATTGGCGATAGGTTGTGCGCGCGCCATGCGGCGCGGCTTCGGTGTCGCTCAGTCCTGATACTGCTGGGCAACCACGATCGGCGGCGAGCCGAAAGACACGGTATTGCCCTCATCGTCCAGCACCGACCAACGCGCGGCGAAAAGATAGTAGCTGCGTGTCTCCCACCCGGTCTGGTCGCGCTTGAAACGCGGCCGCCAGGCGCCCTCGATCAGCACGGGCAAGCGGATGTAGTCGATATCCGGATCCGGGCCGCCCGTGGCCGCCGCTGTTTTGACCGCGCGCGGCAGCAATGCGCGCAGCCGCGCCTCCAGCGGGCCGACTTCCTTGACCCGCCGACCGGCAAAGGCGACCTCGATCTCTATCGTGCGGTTCACGAAACCGCGCACCACGAGATCGTTGCGCCCGTTGCGCATCATCTGAGGCACCAGTTCCACGGAAATCTGGCCGACCTTGTTTTTAAACAGGCCGGAGTCCTCGTATTCTGGCGTCACTTCGGATGCTGGTCTGCGACGTTGCGGCATGTATTGGCCCGATGCGAAATCCCGTGAAAAAAGCACCACGCCCCACCCGCGGGACGCAAATCTTCACGAAGGTCTTAAGCCAAGAGCCGTTAATTAAGCGTTGAACCCGGCCACGCCGCCCGCAAAAACCTGCGAGGCCAAGGTCTCAGCCGGGTTTGCCGTCACACGGTCACTTCACCCGCGACCAGGTCTGCTTGGAACACAGCAAACCGCCTGCCACGCAGCCTGACAGCCGCATGCTGTCCCCGTTCAGAGCGATTTTCCCGATGTAGATCTTGTCGTTCGACGGGCGCCAAACCTTGCCTTTGTACTTGCCGCCGCCCTGCGCCGCCATGTCGATCACCAGCGTCTTGCCCAGATTGGGTGACTGATACTCCCCCGAGGCATTGAACGTCCGGTCGATCCTGCCGCAGAAATTCGGGCCGCAGGGGGCAATCGCCACAAGCGCGTAGGCACCGTCGTCTTCCTGGGTCTGCCACAGACCTTCGATCGGGTCAGCCGCCGCCGCGCCCGCCATCATCAGGCAGATCACTGCCGTTCCCATCAGTTTTTTCATTGTTGTCCTCCCTTTGCGGCGCAATCTCTGCGGTCTTGGACGCCAAGCGCAAGCATGACCCTGCGTCGCGTTGCAAATGCGGCGCAAACCGTGCAAGAGACCTGCAGAATTCGACGCACCATCACATCAGGACGCCGCGATGATCCTTTACCCCGCAATTGACCTCAAAGACGGCCAGGCCGTGCGCCTGCTGCACGGGGACATGGAGAAGTCGACGGTCTTCAACGACGATCCCGCGGCGCAGGCGAAGGAGTTTGTCGCAGCCGGGTGCGAGTGGCTGCATCTTGTTGATCTCAATGGCGCATTCGAGGGAGAGCCGGTCAATGCGCGCCCCGTCGAAGCCATCCTGCAAAGCTGCACGATCCCGGTGCAGCTCGGCGGCGGCATCCGCACCATGGCGACCATCGAACGCTGGCTGGAAAAAGGCCTGACGCGGGTGATCCTGGGCACCGTGGCCGTGGAAAACCCCGATCTGGTGCGCGAGGCGGCGCGCACGTTTCCGGGGCATGTGGCCGTCGGCATCGACGCCCGCAACGGCTTTGTTGCAACCAAGGGCTGGGCAGAGGAAACCGATGTTCAGGTCATCGAACTCGCCAAGTCTTTCGAGGACGCAGGCGTGGCAGCCATCATCTACACCGACATTCTGCGCGATGGCGCCATGGGAGGACCCAACATCGAGGCCACCGCCGCGCTGGCCCGCGCGGTCTCGATCCCGGTCGTCGCATCGGGCGGCGTGTCGTCGCTGGAGGATTTGCTGGCCCTGCGTGATTGTGGCGCAGATTTGAACGGCGCAATTTCGGGACGGGCGCTCTATGATGGGGCCATCGACCTCGAAGAGGCGCTCACAGCCCTGAAAGACTGACCACAGATGTATGCCGCCGTGACCAAAACTACCTTGCCCGCTGACAGCCGCCTGAACGACCGGGTGACGCCAGGTGATTTCCTCGACTGCTACGAAACCCGCAGCAACATGCGCGCGCCCGACGCGGCGGAGATCATCGTCGATTTCCCGGATTGGGCGCAATGGCTGGTCGGTGTGCGCAATGCCCTTACCGCGCCTTTCGGCTTGTTGAAGGACGGACCGGAGGGCGTTGAAAAGATTGGCGCTTTCCCGATTGAATACAGCTCCGACCAGGAAGTCATCGCCGGCTTCAACGACAAGCACCTGGAATTCAGGGTCAGCGTGGGCAGCGCGGAAGGCAAGGTGTGGCTGGCGACCTGGGTGCAGACGCACAACCTCGGCGGGCGCCTCTATCTGTGCGGGATCATGCCGTTCCACATCCTGATCGCCCGCAATGCGCTGGCGCGGGTGGCACGGGCCACCGGGCCAGACCGCCCTGCCCGGGCAATCTGAGCCATGCTGAAGACCCGTATCATCCCCTGCCTCGATGTGGCCGAAGGCCGCGTCGTGAAAGGTGTGAACTTCGTCGATCTGCGCGATGCGGGCGATCCGGTGGATGCAGCCATCGCTTATGATGCAGCCGGCGCGGATGAGCTTTGCTTTCTCGACATCACCGCAACCCATGAGAACCGTGCGACGATGTTCGACGTGGTCACCCGCACGGCAGAGCATTGCTATATCCCGCTGACGGTGGGCGGCGGCGTGCGCACGGTGGCAGATGTCCGGGCGCTGCTGCTGGCCGGGGCCGACAAGGTTTCCTTCAACTCGGCCGCCGTGGCAAACCCGGATGTGGTCGCCGGGGCGGCGGATCAATTCGGCAGCCAGTGCATCGTTGTCGCCATCGACGCCAAGACCGTCAGCCCCGGAAAATGGGAGATTTTCACCCACGGCGGGCGCAAGCCGACCGGCATTGATGCCGTCGAATTTGCCCGGACCGTGGCGCAGAAAGGCGCGGGTGAGATTCTGCTGACCTCGATGGACCGGGACGGCACCCGCGCAGGTTTCAACCTGCCGCTGACCCGTGCGATTTCGGACGCTGTTCCGGTGCCGGTCATCGCCTCGGGCGGTGTCGGCACGCTGGATCACCTTGTCGAAGGCGTCACGCAGGGGCGCGCGTCAGCGGTGCTGGCGGCCTCGATCTTCCACTTCGGCGATTACACCATCGCGGAGGCCAAGGCGCATATGGCCGAGGCCGGCATCCCCATGAGGCTGACATGACCCTGCAGGAGCTTTTTGAAACCATCGAGGCCCGTAAATCGGCAGACCCCCAGAGCAGCTGGACTGCGCAGCTTCTGGCAAAAGGCCCCGAAAAATGTGCCGAGAAGTTCGGGGAAGAGGCCGTAGAGGCCATCATCGAGGCCACCAAGGGCGACCGAGAGCGGCTGACGGCAGAAGCGGCGGATGTGCTGTACCACCTGCTGGTGATGCTGGCAGCCTCCGGCGTGACCCTGGACGAAGTGCTGCGGGAACTGCAGCGCCGCCAGGGGCAATCGGGCATCGCGGAAAAAGCGGCCCGCGGCTAGAGCTTTGAAGAGATGACCCCGGTTGCGAAGCCCCCCATGCGCAGCTCACCGAAAAGACGCTGATACTCGATCTTCGGGCAGCGGTTCTGCACAACAACGACGCCCCGCGCTTCCGCTTTGGCTGCCGCTTCTGCATGCTGAACACCAATCTGCATCCAGATCGTCTGCAGCGCGGGAAAGCGCTCCAACGCCTCCTCGACGATGGGCGGCACAGTTTCGGAGCGGCGGAAGATATCGACCATATCGACATCCTCTTCGATATCCGACAGCGACGCCTGCACCTTCTGGCCAAAGAGCATCTTCCCAGCGTGCCCAGGGTTCACAGGCACCACGTGGTACCCCTTGAGCCCCAGGTAGCGGGCCACGTAGTAGCTGGGCCGGACCGGGTTCATCGACACGCCGACCACGGCGATGCGCCGCGTGCGGGTCAGGATGTCCTTCAGGAATGCGTCCGAATACGTCATCCGCCTTTCCTAACCGGGGACCGCCAAGAAAAAAAGCGCCCGATGCAATGAAGCAAGGGGCGCGAAGAGGTACGGAACGAGGGACAGTCATGAAATCAAAAAGCGTTCCGAGCCTTTTGACATGACACTTAGGTAAGCACCCAACGGCGCATATCCAGACTGTCTCGCAAATCTGTGAACGAAGGGTTAATTTTGGCGGCTGAATCCTGCCGATCCGGTCAATCGAAGATATCCTCGATCACGTCGAAGGCCTCTTCCAGCAGATGATGCATGAACCCTTTGCGGCGTTTGTAGGACTTGCGATAGGGTTTTTGCTTTTTGGCCTTGGACCTTTTTGCCGGTTTCGACGATTTTCGCACGGCAGAGGGGCGCACAAGCTCTGATTTGCCCGGATGTTCACGCGGCAGGCGTTTCAGCTCATGCAGGGGCGCTCCGCAGCTTGAGCAGACAAGCTCATGGCGATCCCGCCCCAGCACGAGCGCTGCACGGGTGCCGCAATAGCAGCATGTCGCAATCTTGGTCGAATGGGCCATCCCGCTCCCCTTTACCCCCGGCGCGCTACGCCGAAGCCTTGCTTGCATATAAGGCGATTGCCGCCGCATTCGAGACGTTGAGCGACCCAAATGTGTTGGCAGCGTCGATACGCACCAGGGCATCGACGGTTTCCTTGGTCTTGGCGCGCAAACCCGGCCCCTCGGCCCCGAGGACCAGCGCCACCGCCCGGTCACGTTTTCCGTCCAGCGCCTCTTCGATGGTCTGGCGCGCTTCGCCGTCGAGCCCAAGCACGATGTATCCCATGCGCTGCAGATCGGTGATGGCCTCTGCGAGGTTGCGCACGCGGATATATGGCTGGCGTTCGAGCGCCCCGCTGGCGGATTTGGCCAAGGCGCCGGTTTCCGGCGCCGCGTGATGCCGGGTGCCCACGACAGCGGAGGCGCCCAGCACCTCGGCGGATCGCAGAATTGCGCCGACATTGTGCGGATCTGTTACCCTGTCGAGCATCACCACGCGGGGAGCGGCCGGTCCGATGCACACGTCCTCCAGACGGCCCCACTCCAGCGGTTTGACCTCAAGGGCCGCCCCCTGATGCACCGACCCCGGATCAAGCGGCGCCGCGAATTTGCGCGAATCGACAACCTCGGGTGTCACCCCACTTTCGGCGATGGCATCGGCCAGCCTGTTCTGCGCATTCAGCGTCACGACCAGCCGCAGTTTTTCGCGCTTGGGGTTCAGCAAGGCGTCTCGCACCGCGTGCAGACCAAAGAGCCAGACTGTCTCGCGACCCTGTGCCGTT
>ERZ1740065.3219-NODE-3219-length-10215-cov-13.094094_pt1 | contig 10215 bp, 9 predicted proteins | sample MGYA00581738_ERZ1740065 | MGnify/ENA primary metagenome ERZ1740065 (study PRJEB43018, sample SAMN04849749) | marine metagenome | isolation source: floating plastic debris | place: Pacific Ocean | collected 2008-09-01 | study: EMG produced TPA metagenomics...
ATACGGCATACAGTACTGTATATACTGTATATACGGCATACAGTACTGTATATACTGTATATACGGCATACAGTACTGTATATACAGTGTCTGCAGTATACACTGTATATACAGTACTGTATATACAGTACTGTATATACAGTGTATACTCTCCAGTCATATGTATTCTCTCTCTCTCCAGTGATAATGGCCTGCAGGGAAAGGAGACAACTCCTTACATTCTATCCAGGGTCAACGAGCTCACCGGCGGTCTCTCGCTCCAGTCTAACATAGCACTGGTAGAGAACAATGCTGACGTCGGGGCAAAGATTGCTGTGAAGTTTGTACTTTATCTATCATCAACCTAAATGCTGATGGACTAGATCCTTCTCTGACTGCAATGTGTCACTTTTAGATTGGCTCAGATGAACGCTAACAGTGCACCGCCATCATCCCGGTCTGTCAGTCGCTCCAAATCTCCTACAGTGGCTGCCCGGCCTGTCGTGATTGGAGCCTGTAACTTAGACACAGTTCTTCAACTGAGCAGCGATGATGTGAAGGTGATCTGTCTACAGTACACTGACCAGGCAGCACTTGTCATGCTCCCTGGCTATCATGTGATGTTCTGTTACTCTCAGTTCAATGGCGGTACTAACCTGGCCTCTAGCCACGCTGTGTGCGGAGGCGTGGGTCGTAACCTCTGTGACGGACTCACTCGGTTTGGAGACAGTCCCGCCTTCCTCAGCGCTCTGGGTGATGACCTTAATGGCCGACATTTGATGGCTGAATGTCCACATATGGTAAGGACGTTAGAAACAGCGAGAACTGCAAAGTACTGTGTGAAACGTACTGTATAACGTTACGCAAGACAAATACATGCGATGAGTAAAAATTGCAATCTTGCACCTATGGAAATTATATTATTACTATTTGCATACCTTCAGAAAAATATTTGTGTTGTAAAATGACTGAAAAAAATGGCATTTCTAATGTTCAATTGCAATTATTTTTACATGTAGAGTACTCGGCCTGACTACATACACAGCATACACAGTAGTGACCCACTCGCAGGTAGATGTGTGTGGTCTCAGGCCACAGTCTAGTAGTCAGCATTCATCTAAGCCTCTTCCACCCATGAGTTGACTGCCTGTCGCCAACTTACTTTCCCTGCATCACTTCCGACACCAATCTCTAAGACTATGGTTTCATGACCTTGAAGCTGTCTGTAGCTACCAAAACTAGTCTTTAGTTACTTAGATACGTGTATTGAGCCCCTCCCCCACCTTTAACCCATTCTTACTCCCTAGGACTGGAGTCTAGTTCAGCAACTCAACAGTATCTCTACAGCCACATACTCTGTCGTCCTAAACAACCGTGGCGATGTGTACCTCGGCATTGGGGCCATGGATATACACGCCCACATCACCTCGGACTACGTAGGTGGAATAATTCCCTCTATACATTGTCTTTACGCAGATCAAACCTAGATGTCTGTGATTGTCGAATAATCTCCACGGACTCACAGAAACCAGAATCATGAGTATCTTCGTTTGCATGATGCACAGTCAATTTGGTTATCTTTCATATTTTCACAGTGTTCTCAGTATATGAGATCGCAGATACAAAAACCTGTAAACCAGGTTTTAGGTTATTTTTACTTGATGTTTATCACTCTGCTTGCTACATATAGTGACACGGTGTAATGACATGCTATTGGCAAGTCGCATTTCTTTGATTGGGAGGCGAGGTCTCGTACTTCTTCCATTCATCAATCCAGTCTCTATCGCTCATACTGCTTCCATAACTTTCAGATCGGACAAAATGAGGACCAGATACGGGATTCCAATATGGTGATCATGGACGGTAATATCAGTATCGATGCAATGAAAACAGCTGGACAGCTTTGCGTCAAACACGGAACTCCGTGTAAGTAGATCCTGGCCTGCGGCTCTGTGCGACAGAGTAGGAGGTAGATGCCCACTCTCCAAACCACACAGATATTCGTATTCACAACAAAATGATTCAAACTTCATCAGTAAGATATGAAATTTATAAGAAATTCACCACAGAATCATCCTCCAGTGATATAGAGGACATGAACGCGATAAAAAGGCTGTACAAGATAAAATAAGATTGAGTGAATGAAACGGAATGCAATACGCGGAATGTTAAACATGGAATGATTTACTCCAGTGTATGCGACTACTACTAGTAGTACTAGTAGTTCTAGTAGTCGTAAACGGGTGGCCGGTTCTGATCTCTCCTCGCTGCTTTAATGTACTTCTTCTCCTTGCCATTGACGTAGCTAGCCGTTAATGCGATCATTGCAAAGCCTGAGAGAATGAATGCCACCACTGCCAAGCCCCATCCTGCACCCAGTGACTTGGCTCTCACATTAGGAACCTAGGCAATTAGTAAACATATTTAGCTGAATTTGGGATCCACAAAGTGTGTTCAGTATCAATGACTAGCGGATGACTACGGATACTGTTATGGTTAAACCGATTTGTAATCACCAATGGTATTATACTCAGGCTTTCCATAGCACTATAATGGCACACACACTTCAAGTAGGTCAAGCAATCAAATTTGATTTATTTTTGTGATATGCATGAGGCCTCTCTATACCATCCTTACCTTATAATATTCATCATCTGTCACCCTCAGTGCATATAGCACTACCTCACACAGGCCAAGTCCACCTAAATAACAGGTAAAACATGTCAACACCCCGTTATTCATCGAAGAATTAATTCACGAACTAGTTTACTCACAGCAAAAGAACATAGATACGATCGAAAATATTAGCAAGCATTTGTTCTTCCTCACGAAAAGAATCACAAACAATGCAATCATTCCGAGCAATGTCAGAATCAGGTTCACCGTAGCCATGATCTGTACTGCGATGTACCAGGCTGCAAGTAAAGAGGGATGAAATGAGTTAACTTGAGATAGTAGGAATAGCATTGGCCAACAATCGTACGCCATTATATACCAGGATTGAGTATAGTCCATCGGATCTCTTTCAACTCATCAGAGTATATCCAATGACATCCATACATAGGAACTCCGTCGTTAAACAAGCAGGAAGAACTACCACGCTGCAGATTGTCACAAGGACGTCCAGCTCTGTTGCGATAGTCAAAGAATGTTTCAAGACAGAAGGTCCACAGTCCAGCATAGTCTATGCCCTGGTTTGAGTCGTCTTCGTATGTGTATATCCATGATGGTAGACTGAAAGCTAGTATGCAGCATATTGTTGCCAATACAGCCAAAACAACACCACAGACAAACGAGGCTTGAGATGATTCCATTCCTAAACCATCAGTGCATACAAGCGATCGTCCATGGAATACGAGCTTGACCTATTTAGCTTCATTTTATAGTCTAAAAGCTTCGACTCTTGCAATATACGCTCCGATGTTCACGCCTCATATACGTACGTAAATCGTAAGCCTAGGTCGATATAGAAGAACGTCTTTCTTGAACCAGGGACCCGCTATCTTTGCTCGAAAAAGTTTCGCGACCTCACAATTATATAATAACGATACATCAAAACCTCTAACGCTATATTTTGGCTACCCTCTCATTCTAGATCTAGATCTAGATTATCTAGATTATTGCTGCTACACTATTACTAGTGTATGCGTCATGCCCCATTCCCTTGGGAGTAACTGTCTTAATTTGTCCCCATATTTACACATAATATAATACTAGAGTACTACCAGCCGTGCTATTGACAGTGGACTGCAGGTCAGCAGCATTGAAATTTCTGGTCTATAAAGCCATCTGCTCAAAAAATGAGGTCATAGACATTGAGATGGATTATTCAAATATATGACCCATAGCTTTTAATGGTGTTTAAGGTTGCCGCAACCACCATGTGGGCTTCATTTTCCATAGAGAAAATCTGAAAGTTGGTGTCTTGGTTTATTGACTACTCTACAGACATCAGTATTTCCACACCAGACCCAATGTATGGAATCTTACATTACCAACCTGATATCAGTGGCTAGAATATACTACACTATCACTGCCCTGCTAAACATGCATGTTTTACAGTATAAGCATGTACACATCATCCAGCTCTTCAACTCATAGTCCACTGTCATGACTACCATATGACAGAGCTGTATGTGGCTCTGGACTGGACTTATCTCAAAACAAACAGGTCATATCATCAATTGCTGCTCCAAGGTGTGCCTCTCACCATCAACATAGTCAAGTTCCTCATGGATTCTGTCTTTACCACAGAATAGGCTGATGTGGTGCTCAGCCAGAGTTTTATTTGTGATCTTATGGTAGTCACAGCTGCATTGCAATACAACTGTGTAGCGAGTAGTGGATAATAGTGCATACGAGGTCTGGTATGTCAGTAAGTGTTGATGCCAAAATATTGAGAGCTCTAGCTGCAGTCCTCTGTTCATTGACTGAGAGCCTGCATGGTGCATGTGTACAGTCTGCCTGCTAGAGCTTGCCTATGATCTGGTCTTAGCTGGCCCTTTTATTGTTTTGATTTTGTATGTTTTTTCTTGTAGTGTTTTATGAACCAGCTGATGTTCAGAAGTCAGTCAAACCCTTTGAGGCCGGGATTCAACATGCAGTCACATACATGAAACCCAATCTGAGTGAGCTGTCTGAAATCTACCTGCTAGTCACAGGTGGGATGAGAGCACACTGGATTCGCTCTAGCAGCAAATCTATCTAGACTCGCTCACTACTTTATGTTTCAGGAAAGAAACTGGAAGCTAGTCAACCGAACACAGAAGACTTTCTCACTTACATCGCTGATGCCTGCTCCAAACTCTCACAGTACATTCCAAACATTCTGGTCACCCTTGGCTCGCAGGGAGTACTTTATGTCGGTGCTGGAGACAGCAGTCTCGTCACTCCCGAATCACCTCTCACTACCATACCAGTTTTTGTATGAAATCCATGCTCCTCATACATCAGTGTTCCTGACTCTGCTCTACTGTTGACCTATCCCATTGTCGAACTAGGCCAGCAAGGAAATCATGGCTGTGCATGTGAAGGCAACTCCTGTTCCAGAAATACGAAGTCTGTCCGGGGCCGGTGATTGGTAAGTCTTGAAGTTGCTGTCTCTCACAGCCATGTCACTAATTTGCTGATTCTATTTTTCAGTCTCACAGCTGGATATATCCACGGTATGCTGGCTGGCTGGACACAGGCCCTCAGCCTACGGCTAGGCGTACAAGCGGCAGCCCTATCTGCGGCACATTTCGACACAGTCCCTCCAAATCTAAGAGACTGTCTCAACCAAGAAAACATGATCCCTTAAAAGTTGTAGCAGCCATGATGCTGACTTTTATTTACATGAAGAATTGGAATGTACAGCCGGAATGTACGAATAAAAGAATGTGTAGAGTAACTGTGTTATAGAGTAATGATACAGCCAGCAGGTTTAGTATGCTTTCCTCACTGGCTTCTCGCTCTGATCAAAATCATCCTCCTCTGCCATCCGGTTACAGATCAATGATACGGTGGAAATGAAGGCAAAGAATCCACCCAGCACGTGAAGCCAGTAGGCCCACGATAAGTAGTTAAAGTCTATTTTCGGCATCCATGTTCGATCAATGCTTCCCATTCCAAATAGTATTGCGTCAATTCCACTCAGAAGAACTAAAATCAGTTAGAAAAAATGGAATGTTGTCATTCATCCACACGTATGAATATACATGTAGAGAGAATGATAGATTAAATTATGAATGAGATAAGGGAGTCAATTTCCAGCCCGCAACGGCAGTAGATAGGGCAGACTTACATGAGGATGCGACGAGGCAGATTCCAACTCTGTTAGAGCCAGGGAACACCATAATAGCACCAACAATTATACTTATGAAGCTGAACGTCGCTAGAGCCTGGAGACCTTGGAACCACGCTGAAATGAATAATGAAGGTGAACGCAAGAGCCTGGGAGATATCCTTGACAGATCTGAGATTTCAACCATAATCTTAGCCATATTTCACTCTTTTTTCTCGTTCCACAAGACAAGACGATCAATTTTGTGCCCACTACTTACGAGGGTTGAGCCAATAACGGATCTCAGCATACTCTGGCCAGAATATCCACCAACAACCGTTGTACAACTTTGAAACATAATCTTTCGGATCCACAAAATCTTTCAAGCACGCCTCCCATAGACCAATTCTTTGAAACTGATTGTTTGCACGAGGATCAGATACCATCCAGTATGGTGATACAAACGACACAAAATTGAGAATGGCTGCCAGAATGGCAAAAGCCAACCCAATTCTGTGTGTCGTCGCTCCCATTCCTGAATCTACACTCGCGACACACTGGCACTATTGGCCTACTTTGTTCGTTGGTCACGTGAGACTACAGGAGCGGATAACTCCTCAAATGATGTTATACACCTAGCCTCATACTCGACCTCAGGTCATTTTGAGAGCATTTTGATTGGATAGACGCTGTCAAACTCGTTCACTCCTAACTCCTGAGATGTCATCTGATCTAACCATCCATCCACTAGTGGTGGATTAGAAACGTGGACTTTCATCACTTTACACTCGTCCCAACTGTTGCTGTAGCACATGATACACTCAACTTGCCTCTCTCATCGCACCTTTGTGGTTTTGTTCACCATAGAAACAAGTCATCAAGAGAGACATCAATAGTGAAGAGATGCAGCAGTGTACCAATGTATATCAACACTGTTGAGAACAAAGCGAATTATGCACTTCCCGTATCCACATCTGACTCATGATTACTCGGACTTGACAACCCAATCCCCAACCATCATTATTCCACACTGAGTTCTGTTGCAGGCACATATACGTCTATTTATATAGATGGACGAGCTAGGGAATAACTACTGGATGCAGCATTCACTCTCTCACTGGTGGCTGTAGTGCCCTGTGGTAGATGAAGTGGAGGGTATGTGGTTGTATGAACATTGTATTTACAAAACTGGAATGTTGAAGTACGTCTGCAGTGTTTCTTTCTGTCAAACACCTCTTGAATGCTAAGCATCAAAATACTCTCTCTCTCTCTCTCTCTCTCTCTCTCTCTCTCTCTCATGCACACACAATCTCTCACACAAGCAAACATGATCACAAACTCTCTCCTCCACAGTATATGCATATATAGCACTCTGGTAAGTATGGATAGTCACAATTATTAGGGTTATCTGTCCGTGAATCATGGATTTCTTGAGTATGATGACTCTGCAAGTAGAGAGTAGTGATTGACAGCAATGGACGGGCATACTTGTATTGATTGTGATTGCTACTCTGTTGGTAACTCAGGGCAACACAAGCAATCATATACTAATGTGAACATGATTGTATGACTGAGAATTACACTGAGATGAGTTTGGATACCAACCAGTCTCATAGAGCTTGTCTACAACCAAACAGCAGACCGACGTAGTCTCTCCTACAGGTCCATTATTGTTAGCCTGTAACAAGCAGAGGAATAAACTGCAAATACTGAAGGTGAAGGGACAATTTGATGTGAATAGGTGAATGGTACGGAGTGGATAAGCAATCTTACCTGCCTCTCATTATCTCTCCCATGTAAGTGGACCATGATCATCTGCCTGGCAGTTTATGTTTGGAACACCAACAAGCACTTGTTCCTCATACCGCCAGCCACCCACACCTAGGAGCTCTCACACAGAGAGTAGACCTGGCGAAAGATGGCTGGCGGCAACAGAATGACAACTGAGTCAGGTGCACGGCTAGTAGCTACTCAGGTGTGCAGTGTATTCTGATACGCTCCAGCGATTACAGCCTTATTTGCATATGAATACATTTATAGATAATATAGCTGCTTTCATATCTAGCCTTGTATTCAGCACTGAGACTCTAGAGTATGTTCAAACAAACTCCTCTCCCACCGCGTCACTTTGCTGATCTGAATGAGTGATACTGTGATGGCTGATTTGCTCTGGGACTTCAGTATATGGATATGTATTATAGGTATATGCGGTCAGGCACAGGCAGCATGGCCAAACTGTGGCCCTGTATGATCAACATGACAGCTGATATGGACTCGTGTACTATTAGTCTCCCTACTCCATTATCACTGCTGTCACTGGTACAGCGATGATGCCACAACCCCTGTAGTATCACCATCTATCCAGCATATGGCAGGATTGTGACTGAGACGCATGTGTAGAGTTCTTATTTATTGATACCGTGTTCTGGAGGGAAAGTTATCGAAAGATGAAATGCAGGTCAAACAGAGTGGATTGGGATGGATCAATATTAGCAGAGCGTCTGCTGAGGTCATTGTCGGTGTAGGTAAGGTGTCGAGACAGAGATGAACATTTAGTGAACCAGAGAGTTGGTGGTAGTGAAAACGGCGTGCAAGAAAACGATTGACTGGTTGCTCTAGGCAGATTTCAAATAAATATGGCTGATAAAGCCAATCATTTCTTGCACTATCTACATGTGACTGCAGTGTATCTGTTCCTCTGTCAACTCAGCATCAAGTTTATTTCATGCACTTATCTCTATTTCATCTCATATTTGGATCAATGTGTACATGTACATGAATATTCTGAGTGGACCATCACAACAATCAGCATCTCACTTCGCACCACACATCACACCCGACACTGTAACTGCAAGTGTGATGTCTTTGTCATACCACCAATCTGATTTATAGTTAGTACATATAACATCAATGTCAGAACAAACTACGGCTGTAAATTGGAAAATATTTGTGGAGCCAATCCATATGCATGAACTACTAGATCACAAAGAGGAATTTCAATCATCCAGTAACGTTCTCTCTCGAGTTGTCTCCTCTTGTCAATAAAGTACACGCTGGGTATTCAAAGTGGGCGGACCTGATCGACGATTCCTTGATACGAGGATTCTCTGGACCAATTGTACTCACTCCACTCGTCATGGGGGGTAAACCAGAAAGGGTACGTCAACCTCCTCTCTTCGTCTTGTCCAGCACAGATTTTCGTTCGTAGTGATGGTGGTAATACTCAGTGAGTGTCATCTGATAGTTTTAGTTGTATTATTATAATGATTACTTTAAGTTTAAGATGTCAATGGCGGGTAGATAGGTATCTAACAGCGTATTAGTTCACACGCTCATCCTAGTCAGCGTCGCGTGGGGCAATGGCAGCTATAATATCGATCTACACTCTACAGTACTCTTATTCATATGGTGCAGGAGTAATGGTGCTTTAGGTTAGACTGATAGTCCAAGATGATTCTGATCCAATCTATTTCTGTAAGCATATTATATTTTTAATCTCGATTAGCATCGTTCTCTTGCGACTACAAATTGCGCTGTTTATGGATATGGACGTGATATGATATGTACGTGTATGTACATTGTAAGAGAGGAAAAACTGGACTGATTGATGATCGCTGAGTCAGACAGCATGGCGCACTATCATCGAAACGTATATGATCAGAGAATATGGACCTAATCTCTGCTGTGATTGAGCAAATATGTCTATGCTACATCACTTGTCTAGTTTAGTTCACACTTGTACTTTATCATTGACGTGTTGACGCTTTCTATTCCTATCATATGACAAACCCGAAATATTCTGCAAATGTGTTATCAGTTCGGCTCTGCAGCTGTATGAGATGATATACAGCCATCCGAGCCGCGAATATAAAGCCCACTCTTGCTCACTAGTATCAGCTTCTGCCATTCCACTCCCAATCTCAAGGATCGTTTGCTAAGGAGGTAAGAATTTAAGTTTTTGTTCTCAAGACAATGGGTACACCAGACTTTCCTGCTCGAAGGTAATGCTGAAACTGTGGCAGCGTTTCCTGGCAAACGCAGTGACAATGATTGTCAGTGAGGATCGGGTGCGGTGTAGACGATTCCTAGCTATGGATAAGAAGGGGGTCGTTGTGCTATGATGTCTACCACTTGGTATAGTCAGTGATACACTTCGGAGTGGCATGTTTCTATGTACTCAATCCCCGCGTTGATCAATGGTTATTTTATCATTCATTTTAGAGTGAGCCTCCAGTGGAAACTGCTACTGTCTTGGTTCCATCTGTGGAACTAATTATAATGTTGCTGCGATTCTATTTGAGAATGCTGGAGAAGCATCCGGTGATCACCATGTCTCTTGGTACAGGTGAGTACAGGTGGGTGCAGGTGAGTACAGGTGAGTAGATGATGGTGCGTAAAAGTGCATGAAAGTGAGTGAAGGTGAGTAAAGGTGGGTACATATGAGAGAAGGTGGTTAAAACTGAGTAAAAGGAGTT
>ERZ1740065.3220-NODE-3220-length-10215-cov-10.813484_pt1 | contig 10215 bp, 7 predicted proteins | sample MGYA00581738_ERZ1740065 | MGnify/ENA primary metagenome ERZ1740065 (study PRJEB43018, sample SAMN04849749) | marine metagenome | isolation source: floating plastic debris | place: Pacific Ocean | collected 2008-09-01 | study: EMG produced TPA metagenomics...
GATACTTACCTGGTTGTTGTACACTTACTTACCTGGTTGTTGTACGTGGATACTTTACCTGGTTGTTGTACACTTACTTACCTGGTTGTTGTACGTGGATACTTACCTGGTTGTTGTACACTTACTTACCTGGTTGTTGTACGTGGATACTTACCTGGTTGTTGTACACTTACTTACCTGGTTGTTGAACATGTGAAAATTAATTTAAAGTTTTGGTTTAACAAGGACTCTTCCTAATTAAATCCTTGCAGCGTGCAGTCAAACAGGACTCTATTCCTAATTGCGTAACAGCTAAGAGCAATCAGTCCAACTGCAGATTAAATTTTCCTCTCGGCGCTCCCACCAGTGACAGTCAAAACTATTCCAAACTTAGTGAATCTAAAGACAGACTGATTGAATGGCAGCGGCAGTGTAGATGTGATGGTAGCCATGACATGTTTGGTTGTTACAACCATTTCCATCAAGTTAGATCAAGAGATTAAAGCTCCGACTCCAACGAGAAACATCATAACACTCATGATGCGTTGTGCTCTTTCCAAAGAGACTTTTCAATCAATGTTAGGGAACTTGAGTTGGATGCTAGCACCATGGTGTAATATGTGATGAACACTCATTTTCAATCTCGGCGGTGTCAGGAATAACATAGGATCACAATTGCTGAAGTGGATGCAGGAACCAAGAAAATTTGTTTTTTTCAGCGTAACATCGTAGTCTATCTCTTATATCCTGTACTAGTCGGCAAATAATAAAACTTCCTATCAATGTAGGTCAATTCAGCTGGGAGGCTTAACCGAATTAACAGATACCCTTCCATTTACAACCCCACACTACATGATCAACGAGCCTATGAATGAGGGCTCTCTGCTAATGTTTACCAATACAGGCCTGTTCCGAAGCACTGCATTTGGAGATGTGGGAGAAGTCACGACATGGCCAATCACCCCCAAGTAAGTATTCAATGCAAATTTATAGTTTTAGCTGGCCAGGGACTGGAGGTGATCAGATTTTGGTAGCACATTGTAGAGGGAAATGGTCAGAGTGGTGATGTGGGTAAGCTAAGACCGCAATTATCAAACTTGGTCAGAAGTTGGACGTCCCCACAATGTATTTAGACGAGGTCATGTTGTAGGTGGGCAACGCGAGTGTGAGTAGAACGAATTGCGATGATCACCAGCACCGAAGGTTTATCGGTAGGCTTCTTGTCTTGCAAATCACTGAGTCTCCGATTCCATCTCTTATGTATCAGTTAGGTTTCATAATGAAGCTCTAAATCAAGGATGGATTCAGACTAACCAGACTGAGGCTATAGTGTCAGTGAAAAAATCTGCCTCAACTTTTTTTGTTGGCGATACGTGCATAGGTAAATAAGCCACAACTGTCCATTTAACACATGGCCGCACAAAACCCATTTTTCATCGTTGATAACTTGTTAATTTAGCCAAGAGACGCAAGTTGCCTTTTAAACAGCTCCATTTCATGGCTTCTAGGTCAGGTGGAAAATCCTGGATCGGCCCTTGGGTATAATTCTATAACATTGTTTTTTTATAATATAACTACAGGTGGCAGATGTCTGCATTATCTCCTAATCAGATTCTCATCACGAATGGAGGTGACCAATGCGTCGAGGAGTACAACCTCGATGCCAGAGAAATGAGCCCTTTTGCGGCCGCTTGTAACGGCACAGCTGGTAACTCACACACGGGGCACCGGATAAATGATGTTTTTATGAATGGGCCCACCGGGGTCTTTTATGACGGAGGTCAGAAAGTTTATGTTAGTATTTACCACACGAAGGCAGTCCTATCCATAGACACAACCACCGATCATTCCAGCGTCCTTCTCACCACGAGCGCTTCCCCACGGCTCCTCAGATACGGGCTGAACTCAGATATCATCCACATGACATTCAATAACGGCTTCGGAGCAAGCAAAGATGGCTCTGTAAAATATATTATTGGAACAAGCGGATAGAGTACGGGCAAGACAATTGGAGATATAAGCACTACGCTTATGGACCGTCCACTCACATTCGTGGAGGTAGAAAATGGAACATGGGTGGTCGCTGATGGATCAAATGACAGGTAACAGCATCTTCTGTCGGTACACTGAATCGCTGATGTTATCAACCATACCAGCTTACTCTCCGATCTGTTACTTGTTAAGCTGTTGGATTTACTGCTGCATAAAATCATCGGTTTTTATCATTCTCCTGTCGATCTCTGCGCTCACTCCCGTGCCTATTGGCGCTCACTCCCATTTAATGCCGTACCTGCCCACGCTCACTGCCGCCCCTATCCGTGCCTCACTCCCGCTCACTCCTGCACGTGCTGATGCCCAAATATTTACGAGGGAATGACAAAAGCTAAGTTTTCTAATTGCTCCAAATTTCCACGGGAGTAGATTGATTTTTTTTAGTGAGCAGGTGCTCGTTGTAATGCAGGCCGAGGCAGCATGTGTAATATCTATTTTTACTGGCAATGCATTCCTTCCCAATATTCAATGTTGACTAATCTTCCAATTGATACTTTTAATATTGAGCTAACCTTATTTTGTTTTTGCTCAAATGGAAAGTGAAAGTTTCCATTCATGACAAACAAGAGCATAAAAATAATAACAAAAATCAAACAGTGACCATAAAGTATTCCTATATGGAAAATATTCCACAGGAAACCAGTTCGTGGGCTATAGAATTCACATCAGCATCACTGCCATCACAGTAACACTATCGGTGGGTCATTTGTGGTACTCAACTGCACTGGTGCTGAGCTTACGTTGATAGATACGTAATCATGTTTGTTAAAAAAAGTATTTACAGCAACTCACTCTTTTTTTATCAGTGAACCAACCGTGCAATTTGTCTTGTAGCATGAAATTAATCTTCTGAGGAAATGATCTTAGTCAATCACGGAATACCTTCATTAAAATGTGGCACTATTTTCTCAGATTACTGAAATGTAATACTGTTTGCCTGTTGGAGGTGAGAATGCTACAAATTATATTGAAGACTTTTGAAAGATTTTGAGTACCTTCCTAATACAAAATTTAAGTGTTGACTGAAGCTGACTTTGTTTACGATCATGATTATTTGGGAGGTCATCTGGTTTTTGTCATTCTCCTGTCGATTTTCTCGCTCACCCCCCACCTATCCCTGCTCACTCCTGCACACTCCCGCACATGCTGATGCGCAAAGGTCTACAAAAAAATGACAAAAGCTGGTCATCAACAAATTTTTTCGACTGATGGCGAACTCATCCACTAACCGCTCTCCGAAGGATACCTCATGTCTTTTGGCCGCAAAACTAATTGTTAAGTGAAAACGACTGCAGTTTTTTGGTTGTACAGAGAGTTGTGTATTCACAACTATCTGGCAACAATATTTGCTGCAGATTGATGATTGACGCTGAGGTGTCAGTAGCGTTAGCCTCAATCAGCCATTCTCACTAAGAGTAAAATAAACCAGATCATAATTTCCTGTGTTGCTCTGAAATATTGTTAATCCATGCGATCATATTTCAGGCTGGTTGTCGCTGACACCAAACTAGGTACCACGATCCAGGTCTGCACCGGCAATCCAGGTACAGCGGAAGATGACTGGACCACTTGTCAACTCAACGACCCACATTCACTGATTCACTACGGTGACTCTGTCTATGTCGGAGCCTATGGAGTACTTATGCAGATGGAAGGTAAATTTGGTAAATAGTATGTTTGACAGTCGATGCATCAACACGCACGCTCTACCAGCTAGTAGTAATGATGAGCCAAGTTGTGGTTTGCCAGGAATTCAGGCTGACACAGCATGCCGCTTAGGCTATGCTTGCTTCAAGAGCTCTCGTACCGTCACTAGGGTCAGTTGGGAGCCGAGCATTTTAGCTTGCCAGTGGAAGACAGCATCATTTGAAATCAACTAGCTCATGAACGCTTTGGCCAAACAATTTCATTTTCCACCAATTGTGTGTAACCACTTCAGGTATCTGGGTGTAGGTATTTTTTCCCACCAGACCAATGGATACTTATACCCTTTAATGTCTGTTGCTGAGAGTACACACCCCCAGATTTCTCAATGGCTTTAGAGGAACAGTGGAAGGTAACTGGACCACTTTTCAACTCAATCGGCCATGTTCAGTGTTTCACTACGGTGACTCTGTGTACGTCGGTGCCAATGGAGTACTCATGCAGATGGCAGGTGATTGTATAAAACCTTTCTTACCAGAAAAATTAGAGGCTTCTGTAGGTATCATGGCAATGTGTGGGCATGCTGGCATATTCGGGCACATTTTAGAACGCGTTGGCACGTGTGGGCATGTGCATCTGTATGCCCTACATGTGGGCATGTGTACGAAAGTACATATAGGCATGTACACTCTTATGCGGGCATAACGATGGGCGAATCACAAAAGCTGAAAAGAATCTTCAGTTACTGTCAAAGCCCGTTTTTACATAAAATTTGGAGTTCTCGCCTAATTCTGCAACTGAAAAGCTGATGAACAGGATGACTAGTGATGTCATGATACATGATTTTTAGATGACATCAATACACAGATATTTCATGGTCACAACCTACGATACCGTACATTTCGATACCACATAAGTACTTATTATACATGCATGTACAGATATCTAGTAAGTAGCATGTGGCAGCATATGAAACCTCTCCATGATATAAAATCTTACATCAAAGATACAGAAATTTGATTATACAGCCAAGTTGTGTGGAAGCAGAATAATTTCAGTGCTCTCCACAGAATAGGAGCTTCTAGCATCTGGAATACTTTCCCATCGGTGTTGAACAGCCTTCATTTGGTAAAGTTGAAACAGAAACACTCATACAGTCTGAGGCAGCAGTAGGCACTTCTGACTATGACTAGCCTACCAGCCATTAGGAATGATGTAGAACATAATGCGGTATCGTTCCCGCTGCTATTGAACACTCTAGTGGAGGTTGTTCGATGGGTCAAGTTACTTAGCTAGTTGAAATCATAGGTTATATGATTTCAACTGTTAATGCCATGAGTGCTTGACGGCCAACTGTCTTTAGTGCTGACTATCGAGTGTCATTTGTGCCAACTGCCGAGTGTCTGTAATTGTTCCAAAGTAGTTTTATCGCCATCGGAGGCATCAAAAAGTAATCAAGAGGCTAAAAAACACATAACTCCTTCGCAAACTGCATGTGGACTGGATTTAAACCAATTAATCAGGCGCCAGACATCAATAGTGTGTAGTTTACTGTACCGAAGGTGTATAGTACCGAACGACGTTGTACCAAGGTACACGGTAATACCGAAGCATGACTCAGCAATTTAAAAAATGGATTTTGATCTTGCCATTGATTTCTACCTGTTCACCATGATAAGAAAACTGTTTTTCACTTTATCTCCAGTCCACCTCACATTGTACATGGTTGTCATAGGCTAAGCGCTTTTATTATCAAATGCCAAGAGCGCGGACCTCTAGATTTCTCAACAGCTTTGTTCCGCTTAGTATCCACAGTTTAAAGAACTAATTTTTAGGCAAAAATTGAGAGTTGAGTTTACAATTGTAGTGGGTCACTCACGTTAGTGACCTGTAAATAAAATTTGAATGGAAATGAAGCTTACAGATACTGACTCGTAGTCCTTTGGTAGTCTTGGCAACGTCTGTATCCTGTGGTAGAGCGATGATGTTAACCATAGCATTGCTACTTCAAAGCTAAAGAGTGCAACAGATGCAAACAAGATTTCCTGGAAACCAAGGCTATTTTAGATGTAGATGCTGCCTTCTGAGCCATTTCTCATATATCGGTCGAGTCAAACATTTGTTCACCAAAAGTTACCGCTAAGTGATACTTTCTGATCGGCCAAGATTAATTGCTCAATTTCCCTGTGTAGCTTTGGCTATACTAACCATCCAGCTATCCAGGAATCCACAGGAAACTTCCATGCCCATAACAATCCCTTTCTTTCTCTGCCTCAATATGCACAGAAATGTCCAACGTAGCAAACATCCATTAAAAAACAAATTTCGTTTTTATTCAGTGAGATCGACGACGCCAAGCTATCAATCTGGAGGTCTTTGCGTCAAACAAAAACCTGATGGCGATGTTGGATCCTGTTCAGACAGCTCAAAAGACTGTGATGAGAGCTGTAAATAGCCATTGCTCTTTGTCTTCCTGTCAGTTAGGGCTTAGCCAAACTAAAATTATTTTCATGCAATAGCCGTGCCCGCGACAAATAATTTCCTATTATTAGCTTGTTAGAGTCAACTTGGGCTGTTGCCGGCTACTTTCAGCATGCTTGAATTTTTAAGAGAAACTTTCAGTGAAATGCTATCAGATTGGCTATGTAGTTCCCGGAAAAAATGCAGTCTTAAGTAGCCATTATATATGACTGTATCAGTGCCATATAAAATTGCAAGAGAATGGCTGAATGGCTTTCCGGAATTTTACGGTCAGTATGTTTACACGTGTAGCGTCTATTGTGGACACTGCTGGTCTGTACAAAAAATTGTCGCCCACAACTGACGCCTGAAAATACACCAGCGTTTGTCATTCTATTGTCAATTTGCTTGCTCCCACGAACTCCCACGAACTGCCTGACGCGCTGATGCACAAATATCGGCAGTAGAATGACAAAAACCAATATGTCTAGTGTGGACCAGTCTTTACCTTGTTGAGTCTGTATAGCAGCAGGATTCGTCTTCTCCTGCGTCACAATAGGAATAAAGGAATGTCAAGAGTTTCTTCCTCTTGCGCTTGACAAGTTGCAGACCTAAAGTCAGCGTACAGCAATCTCTCATGCTCGAGGCAAAACTCAGTCTAAACTGATGGGCTACTAGAATCACAGTTACCACAAATAAGCGGTCATGTTCCGGCCAAAGTGAGAGGTATTAGATGCAAGTAACAATATGAAATCTATGTCAAGGATTATTATATTTGTTTTCCTTTGAATCATCTGTTCTTAGAGTTATACCGAGCCAACAGATAAGTTTTGGTGCGGATTCTGTAGCTTAGTCACATAAGAAGCCTTCATGTCGAAAATATTCTGTAGCAATGGAGGTATAAGAAAGGGAGCGTCAATCATAAAAAGGGCAGCAAAATCTCAGGGAAAATTCATGACAAAAATCCTGGCGTAATATGTGCTGCTCAACTGACAGGCGAATAGCGGACATCAAAATTTTGTTGTTGTCTTTGTCCGTGGAAGCTTGTTAAACTTCTTCAGCTCAAGTAAAATATGGTTCTCATCGCTTGCAGTATTCCAGAAAACTAAGAAATACAAGCCTTGTGGGGTCATACTGGATTCCTACAATGGGAATGAAGACATGAAATACATTTCTCGGTGTATAAGTAGAGATGATTGCGTCAGAGTTAGCTCGCCGCAGGAAGATCGGACCTGCCACCTGATTGGTCACCAGTACGTTGGTGGGAAGGAAACCTGTTTCAGTCTCGACATGACACAGTGGATGAAACTGTGAAGCAACTGAGGTGAAACAAACTGCAAGTGAATTGCTAATTTTAAAATTGCATTTCATGCACGGCGGCGCAACTGGGCTGAAACAAAATGCAGTTATATTATTGATTTTAACATTGGACTTAAAACATCGCATCATACTCTTTCATAGTCAGTAGTATTGTTTCTTTGGTCAGTTTGAATGCCTCTGAACACATAGACATACCACACAGCCCCTGGAGGCCTACATAGAGAGACACATAACATCCCTTAGCAATCCTGTGCATGCCTATGGGTTCTTGGGTCTTACACAATCATTTGTATAGCTGGGCCCTCCTGGGCGCCCGTAAGGAGAAGTGAGGATTCAATTATATTTCAATTCACAATATTAAACGATATTAAAAATGTTCAAATCGCAAATCTGTGTTTTGCTTAAGCACTAAGAAAAAATTTCCTTGAGTGCAAGGCTGCCATACTCGGCACCAGGTTGCTTTTGGTTTCTAGGCAGGTCAGAGCACCCCTTATGGCACAAGGACCCAGCAGGATGACTCTGTGGGATTCAAACCTACATATGCATCTACAACATCTTAACACTTGCACTTCTTGAGGTGCAGGCTCTACCACTGAGCTATGTCGTACTCCTATGATGCAATTCAAACACTTTCAGCAGACGCTCACTGACATCATGTGACCATTAGCTTACAACGCATTCATCATTATTGTTCCATTGACTGTGCATGCGCATTCATCCACACAGCAGATACAGGTCAATACTTAGTGTAGTGCAAGATTTGTTCGTTTCTGTGAAGAGATATTGAAAGTTGGTTGAGAAATGGTTAAGAATCAGTTGGACGTCAACTATCATAATTATAGCTTATGTGACTAAAGGATTGAGTGTTACTGGTGTTGGTTGAGTGGTATAGGTAATTTATTTATACTCCAAACGCCAACCGCCGCAAAAAATATTTTAAAAAAAACACAATCATTAAAATGGGTCTATGGCATGGTAACAATGAAAACAACAGACAAAAACATACCTTTTGCCACTTAGTGACGGGCTATGGATAAATATTCTTGAATTAGGCAATGAACTTGCACTCTTGAACAGTGAGAGAGCAGTCGTAGTGACAGCCTCGCTGGCCGACTACTACTGGCATACTGGTCTGACAGTCATGGTGATTTTGGGTCAACTTGATATGTCAACTTACTCAATAGGCACCAGACTGAGGCCATCCCATTGAGATCACAGACAATGCCTGTCTAGACTGACCTAGTTGGTGATTGCACTAGGAGGCGGATTAGAGTTGCCAGTTGTCTGCAGAGGAAGTGGGGGGAGGGGGTGATATGAGATTAGAGTGAATGTATGAATGGGCTGAAGGTGATACTGGGAGATAGAGATAGTATAATTTTGAACAATTGGTGTAATTGGGCTCTAAGATGCTCTAAGTGACATGGATGAGATTAGAGAAGATGGATAATAACACAAACCAAACACTCTTGCAGTTACAATAGGACACCAGTGAGTGCCTGAGAGAACTGTTACAATTGGGTGACACTGCACCTAAAACTTGTAAGAGGAATAAGCTGGATTTCAAGTCTAACTTTTCCTTAAGCGAACGCCAGGCAAACTAGGTCTAACTATAGCAAGAAGCACCTCAGAAACAGAATCCTTATTGAGCTCAAGATTGGCTAGGAAACGTCAGATGAATGCCCCAATGCTTGCCTTTATCGGCTTGGATCCATAGATTCATAGAAATGCTCATGTGCCTACGAACAACAAATGGCTAACATCCTGCCGGCCTATGAAGCCACCAATTAAAAATAGCTGTTGTACTTGATTATTATTTGGCTTTTACAGAAGTAGAAATACCGTCTCTCAGTGTTGGAGACGGTTGAGATTCGATAGTCATATCTAGACGGATGATTAGAGAGATTAGATGATTTGGTGGTACTGTGATAGTCTCATAATCTATGCTGCATCATTGAATTGATGCAGAGTCTCTCCCAAAGGAAGGCTATGATTGTACGAATATAAGATACTCCACTATTGCTTAGTTCGCTGGCCGTCTAAGACGTTATCGCATCCAGAAATGATAAAATTGTTTTCATGAATCATATTGTATAACATCGTATCAGATCGTATCATCAGAGAGTCCTTCCTTTTTTTCACCCCAGTTGCTTCACAGTTTCATCCACTGTGTCATGTTGAGACTGAGACGAGCTTCCTGCGCAGCAACCTACTGGTGACCAATCAGGTGGCAGGTCTGATTTTCCTGCGACGAGATAACTCTGACGCAATCATCTCTACTCATAAACTGAGAAATGCATTTGATGTCTTCACTCCCGCTGTAGGAATCCAGTATCACCATGTGCAATATTAGCTGCCTTTTCTGAGCAGTTAACCACATTGATCAACTCAAACTAAAGGCTTAGCGACAAAGCAGAGAGCGAGAGGCTGTATGGCCTATCAACCAAGGACAATATTTGTATTTGTATTTGCATTGGATCAATTTAAATTTCTACTTAAGTCCTTCAGTTATTGATATTTCTCTCCCCTCAAATGGTTTCAGTTTGTGGTTTCAGGTTGTGAGTGAACATACGAAGTGTGTGCCTGCCTTGCGTCAAACTAAAATTGCTGACTGGCCGCTCAATAATTCCATTTATACTCTCTCTCTCTATCACTCTCTCTCTCTCTCTATCACTCTCTCTCTCAATCACACACTCTCTCAATCAAACTATCTATCACACTCTCAAAAAAAAAAAATATAAAAAAAAATATATAAGAGAAAAA
>ERZ1740065.3221-NODE-3221-length-10208-cov-15.257855_pt1 | contig 10208 bp, 15 predicted proteins | sample MGYA00581738_ERZ1740065 | MGnify/ENA primary metagenome ERZ1740065 (study PRJEB43018, sample SAMN04849749) | marine metagenome | isolation source: floating plastic debris | place: Pacific Ocean | collected 2008-09-01 | study: EMG produced TPA metagenomics...
GTGGTGATTCGGCAGAGCGTCATCAACTGCTGTCGACAACTAGCGTTGATTGTCCTGATGTGAAGAACCGGCCCAGAGGAGGCAGGTGAGGAAGAGCTATATCAGCCAGAGAAACAAGCGAGGAGTAAACAACCTAGTGATTAAGCTGTCAGTCAAGATGAATGGATGATCACTGTCTAAAATCGGGAACCGAAGGATCGACGCACTGGTGACGCGTTCTATCAATGTACGCATGGCCTTCTCACATATCTCAGTCCATCTAAATGAATTTTCCTTTTTCATGAGAGCGGTGATTGGGCTTGCAATTTTTGCAAAGTTCTCTATGTGACGTCGGTAAAATGACAACATTCCCAGCATTCTTTGGACCTGTTTCACCATTTTTGGTGATGGATAATCTCTCAATTTTTCTATGTTCGCTGCTGACCTGACTCCGTGATTTTGTGGCCCAAGTAGGTGAGTTCCTTTTTACAGAAAGCCGCCTTCGACATTTTTAGCTTCAACCCGGCTGCAATTAGTCTCTCAAACACCACGTTTAAGCTTTCCAAATACTCTTCAAATGTGCGACTTGCTACCAGCAGGTCGTCTATGTATAACAAACATTCACCATTAGCAATTTTGTCAACAAAAATCGTGTTCATGACTCTTTGAAATGTGAAGTTTGAACTCGTCAATCCAAATGACATAACCAAGAATTTATAGCAATGGAAGCCTGGTGTCACAAATTTGGTGTAATCACATGAATCCTTGCGCACCCCTATCTGCCAATAGCCACTAGCCAAATCCGGAGAGGTGAAGTAGCGCTTGCCCGCGAAAATGTCTACCACGTCGGGTATTGTAGGCAAAAGTTGCTGGTTTTCTACAGTTACCGAGTTCAATCGCCTATAATCTACACAAAATCTCCAGCTCCCGTCTTTCTTCTTTGTCAGTACTACGGGTGAACAGAAATTTTTACAGTCGGGCTTGCTAATTGCCCCCAGGTCAAATAAAACCGTCTACCTGTTCCTTTAAAATGTGCCTTAGGTGATGAGGTATGGGATAGGGCCGTACCTTAGTCACTGTGGCGTCTGGGGTTAATTGGATGGCATGCTCTACTAGCGATGTCCTCCCTAAGTCAAGTTTACTCTTAGCAAAAACACTAGGATACTCATCCAGTGGCGCTCTCCAGGTGACAGTATGGATTCCTTCAGATCCGCCTGCTCTCCTATGCTCCTGCCTCCAGACACCATTCCTTCCGTGTCTTGCTGCGTTGGCAGGAGGTTATCTTCCTCCGTAAGCACCTCAATCGGTCCTACACAATGATTCTTGGGCACAGTAATTCGTTCATTGGTGTTATTTTGAACCAAAACCCTCACTTTTCCATTTCGTACTATATCCACGGTACTTAAAAAATTCACTGGCTCTCTACTTTCGTTTAACAGCGTAAACACTACTGCTTGCTCCGGTGATCCAAACTGACTATTGATTAACGCGATTGATTCTGAATGTGGCCCTACGGTTATCGACTCAGCAACTCTACCTAGTCATTGTTCGTGGACCGAGCCCAGCATGACTGCTACAAGTTTTCGCGTTACTTCGCACTTCAACCTGAGTTGTCGCGCCCCTAGATCAATTAGCGCTGGTCCCAATTTTACCATAAAGTCTGTTCCCAGTAAAACACTTTCTTCCGGGTAGTTTTTCTGAATTCCAAAACTGTGCATGATCGTGTTCGGCACAATCGTAACAGGAACATCGGCTTCACCTATTAGTTGTAGGAACTACCTGTAACTGCCGTTGCCCTTATACGCGTCTTGATCAATTCCGACTTTAATGCCCTTGCTACACTCTCACTAATCAATGATATACTCGAACTCGAATCCCATAGAGCTGAAAATCTGATCCCATGTAACTTCACAGGTACCTTCACAATACCACCTGCACTATTTATTCTTTTAGCCCCATCTTGTATCATCAGCCTCTTCAGGTCCGGATACAGGCCACCTTGGGACAACGCTGCTTCTTCGCACTGCTTGACTTTGCCTGTAAGCCCTCCATCCGTCGACGTATGTCCCAGCAGCATTATCTCCTCGTCGTCCTGTATGCTGTTCACTGGAATCATCCGCTCCCACAGTACCCTGAAATACTCTCTACCATGGTGTTTAGCCCGCAGTCCTAACCTAAAGCATTTTATAGCCGTAACCATGGTAACCACCATGCACACCACAAAGGTCCAGATCTCAAATGTACTACCCCAATGACCTCCCAGCAAGAAGCTGAAGTAACCCTTCTCAAAAATGCGTTCAATGTTCTCTCCCGCTGCGGCACCTGGATCACCTTTCCACTTGAATCCCATGGCATCAATAACCCTTTTCTGCCTGGTGATGACCGTGAAGATGTCATTTAACGAGTGAGGATTTGCCATGTCCTCCCAATGGAGCATTGTCGCCGCCCTGTATATCGCCTCACTTACCTGCAGTCCACTGGTATTCAGACTGACACTTGACAAATCAATTACCTCAATTGTTTCGAGTAATTCCAATTTTCCTGATTCAATGTTATACAACCTCGTTTTTCGGTCAATATATACTGGTCTATCACGATCTGTCTCGCAGGATGTATCTATTGAGAATGGGTGTACCACGTTATCTAGAAGGTTCACGTAGGCGTGGTATGTCATATTTACATATTCAAATTTGATAGGCAGTAATTCGCTGCAAGTTCCATTTATGGGCAAAACTTCGCATTGCTCGGGTTTGAGCTGGTAGCAGCTGTATACCTCGAGAGCCCCTAGACTAACCTTAACATATAAATCAGATTTCCTCATGATTTGTTTGATAGTGATTGTGGGATGAGAAATAATTAATCCCTTCAACAGTTCCATGTATTCAGACAACGCTTTGCAGCCATATAAATAGCTTTGCCAAAAGGACTCTTTTACTAGCTGCATAAGCTGGTGAGAGGACGCCTGGAGCATGCTGTTAACTATGTTAAGCGATGGTCCTAGCTGAGATTCATCACCCTGGACACCATATTCGTTCTTCACATGGTTTGCAAGTGTCAGATTTACAATCGGTGTTAGGAATCTAGCTATGATCCCTTGATATGATACATTCGCTAACTCACCCCCACAAGTCACTACCGTCTTCCCTGTTGTGAATGTCAATGCTAAGTCCTGATCATTGTTTACAAAAAACCCACCTGCATATTTCCCCTGCAGCGTTACCCATGGTAGGTATTTACAGCTGTTATTCTGATTCTTATCCCATATTAGTATACTTCCATCCTCCAGTGAGCATGCCCCGTCCTTGTAGTGACATCCCTCCAGGCTACCTACTGAGCATTCCAGGGGTTTCCCAAAACGCTTGTATACCTTCGTTTCAATTACCGCGCAATTTTCAACCTGAGCCTGAGCATGGCGGTAGGTGCAACACCATTCGTACTTAGCTACTAACTGATTCCTTGTCATGAATACGCCATCATGCCCATCAAGCACACCAGCTTTACACTGCTTTCGCCTAGCCATCGTGCAACATTCCTCTCCCGTCACCCTCTGGTTGTCCACTGAGCTGTTCATGGTTCTGACATACGCGAAGAACGACACCAGCGTACTTACCCTCCTTGTATACCTGCTACAATGGAATGCCTTGGACTTTTACTTGACGATGTTTTGTCTATGGAGCTGCACGGTGACTGGCTGAGGGTGGGCACTCTTATCCGTAGGCACACCACAATGGTATTCTGGTAGATACTTCCAGAGATGGAGCTTTCCCTCCAAATCCATGGCACTGTCACATACCAGTGGGTGGTCCGGTTGGTAGTCCCACATGCTCGCACCCAGTATGCAACTCACGATCACCATTATTAACAACCACCGTAACCACACCCCATGCCGGGTGCGCTCAATGGCGATGCCAGTTTTCACTACCCTGATGGCATTCACCTCATGCTCCTCTACGAAGTGCCAATATGGATCCTCCTGTTCCTCCTGCAAGTGGCTCACCCGTTCCACATGAATTCCACTCCACTGATGTCCTTCTGCCTGTCTGCCCTCGTTACCATATTAACCATTTCCTTGGTACCCACTTCTCCTGGGATACCCATTCTGACCACTGTATGCACGCTCCCGTCCTCTCTCCTGGGTCTGCTGCCTCCATTGCTGTGGGTATCTGGACGGCTCTCGCCTGGGCCGCCTGTAATTACCTCCGAATTGACCCTTACCTCTATACCCACCATTGTTGGAGGTCCTTAGTCAGCATTAGGACATTCTCTCCGGAAGTGACGAGGTTTTCCACAACCATAGCATCCTTCCTCTCTCCTCTGTTCCGGATCCTGCTTCCTTTGTCACGAGGCCTTTGCCTTTTCTGCCTCCATCTTCTGTGACAGATTCAGCTCCGTCAATGCCTTCAGCGCTCTCTCCAGGTCAGTGATTCTTGCTCCCAGCTTGTCATCACTTCCCGCGTTCACAGCATTAACCATGGCTTTTGCATCTGGCATCGCTCCATGAAGTGCTTGCGCCAAGAAATTCTCGTAATTCATGGCAATGGTTACCACTTGTTCTTACAACGTTTCTTGGCCATGTACATACCTATGCCATACCCGGTGTAACTGCCCAGGAGTATATTTGGGTGTTGTTTTACGGAGGTTTATTGATCTCGTCAAAACTGAAAGAAATCAGACAATGAATGGTCTAATAATTAAGAGCACAGCAAATGGTAACACATGGAACAAATGAGAGCTTACCTATTGCCTCTTTAATACTCCCAGTGTTATTTGAAAACTAAATACTTTTGAAATTCATGAAGTCACAGATAGCACAGCTTGGTAGTAATTGACTGCTTGCAGTCTAGAGCTCAACTGTGCATCTGAAGCCAGCAAGCTAGTTAGAAAGCCGACCAAGAAGAAGTACACAGCAAGCGCCCATAGCCAACAGAAAGCCAAGAAAGCTGAACAAATGCAGACAGCCTGCAAGCCTCTAAGGCACCACACAGCCCAGCAGGCACACCCGGTGATGCCTTCAATTAACCTGTCTCGCGTCATCCATGCCTTTTCCTCTTCTCCCCACCCGTCACGTCCTTTTCGTACGCCCTCGACTGACCGAGCGTAAAACTGCGAGACACATTCTCCAGGCTTCATTTTTCTGCCATCCGGGTCGTCCGTTCCAATGTCATCTCTCCGTTCCAGCATATTTTCTAGCTCCTCTTTCCATTCACTCCATGTCCTGACTCCGTCTCCTTCCTTTGGCTTTTTCTCGATTGCGTCATAGTCTGCCAACGCCTTGTCTCGCAGTGCGAGCGGCAGCATAGCGGCCATGTGGGCATAATTTAGACCATATACCTTACAGATCGGCTCAAACTTTGTAACAAAGTCTGACCATGATTCCCCCAAATTATCAGAGTATGTGGGAAGCATCGGGATCAGAGCTGACACCCCCGCCATTGTTCCGTTGGCGATGATACCGCTAGTCACTCCTACTCCTACCTCTTTTCCTGCAAGCTGCTCTGCACTACAACTCTGATCACTACCTGTTCGATCGTCCGATGATGAACGTTCACTGTCACTATTTGTTTGATCGTCGGATGACGAATGTTAACTGCTATTCGCTAACTCCTTTTTTACTTCACTCGATTTAAGTTTCCTATTTTTAATCCTTGAGACACGCAGATACCCGGCGTGCCTGGTTGGCTGCTCTGACTCTCCGCTGGATTCTCCCATAATATATATCCCCTTCAAAGTAGTCCTTGTATGAATCAGCTTTCTCGATAGCTTTCTTTTCCATGTAATACGATCTATAGAACAGAATTGACCGATCATAGCGATTGTTCACCTATCAATACTTTTATTGATCAATAATGGCCTTTCCCAGAAAAAACGTGTGGTCATTGGTCTTTTTTATGATCTGCCACAGAATGAATTCAATTTTGTTTGCTTTCTCTTCATCCCACTCCTGTTGCCTTGCCCTTGTCCGGGTCTGGTAGACCCTCAGTTCCGCTAGCAATCTAGCAGCTTTTAGTTTTATGGCCACCTGCCTGGCTGCCTTCCTTTGGCAATGCGTGAGTACCATCTGTAATCATTCCATTTGATTACCCGACTTCTCCTACTTAGCGGTGGTGAGATGATGCCGTTGAGTGTGGCGTAATGCTAATCCTATTTCCCACAGACAGTTAGCTTTTGGTCTCATCACATCACCAGTTGATCAGAAAGGTAAATTTTGACACAATATAACCCGGGCCCTCCATGGGTAGGACAAATACTAGACCCATATATCAAATTATTAAGAGCCAATCATCCATTTCCTTGGATTCCTTCCTTCTGCGCTAGCGTAACACCGTGTATCTTCCCGCACGTTCGGTCAATATAGCTCACATCCATGTAATTATGTCATGCAATGTCTACCTTCCCTTAAATGTACTAATGCTCAACCTATAATGTCATCAATTGTTGAACTCGCTCTATTACAAAATTCCGAGCCTCAGTTCTCGCTTCATCTTGTTAAATCACTCCTGTAAAACGGGTTTCCATAATAATCCCCTATGCTACCTCATCTTCTACCGTTGATACCTAGCTGCGTCCAGCCACCCCTGTCCTTTTATTGACAGCCCCTGCTCCTAGCAGTAATCTCCAGCTGCGGCCCAGTGCCCGCCCAGCTCTTCGCTCAGCGCCCAGTCTAAGGGAGACTCTCACGTCCATATCCCTCTGCCATCAGTGGCATCTCCTAAGCTCTCACAAGACGGGCTCTTTAGGACTTGCGAGAGGCCTCAACTGACTATCACCTCTCACACGGCCATGTAATTTACTCATTCCCTGTTAACCTCACATTATAGCCGGTCAGCAACTCACGCGTATGTCAACTAATGCTACATCATCAATGTCTATCCCCAAGAAATATTCAGCAGTCCTTAGCCGGTCAGAATCAGAGCAGCCCACCATATCACATCGGGTTAACGCTTACCTACCACCCTAGCACACTGATCAAAGACCAACTCCCAGATGTGGTATGCGGGGTTGCGTGCCCTCGCACAATCTTGCCACTCTCGTACGCAATTGCCATAGCCGTCACCGGCTGTCTATAATCTATTTGCCAATTCCGGCTCGTGTTCGTATGCATCTTTCCAATGTCTAGGGTATGGTTCTATTGAGGTCTCAAGCTCTCAGTGTGTATTCCAGGGTGGCAGACATGGCTAACTACACAATATTTCGGATCCACATATTATTCTATTGACATAACATGCAATCTAACAATCAACATCAAAACATATATAAATAAAACACAATGATCCCCACGAATATAACTACATACCTTTGCCGTTGGCAGTCTAAGTTGGGGGGTTTATTTAGCTAAGTGACAAGGATCTAATCCTTCTCAAGGGACGATGAAGTCTGCTGAGGTTTGAGTCCATTCATCTTGACGACAGACGCAAGTAAAATATCAGTGGCAGCGGCGCTGTCTCAGGTCCAGGAGGGTGCCGATCACCCGATAGCATTCTTCTCACGGTCTCTAAATGACGCAGAATGTAGATGGGGCTCATCTGAGTCAGATTTGGGTGCAATAGTAGCCGGATTGAGCCATTTTAGACAATACCTAATTGGGGCTAAGTTTGATATCTTCACTGACAATGCCGCGTGCGTTAACATCTTAAAGAAGCCAAACTTATCAACGAAGCTCCACAGGTGGGCGGTCATGATCCAGGACTATGACTTCAAAATTCACTACAAAGAGGGTAAATTGAATTATGTATGCGATGCATTATCCCGAGTTGAGCAGGTTAACACCGTCAGCCAGCTGATAGGTCCGGATGACGTCAAGCTGAGCCAGAGGAGCAGAGGGGCAGGGTAATAACATTATTGCGTTTCATAACATGAGGTGAATTTGAGAAGAATGCTACCCAGACGGAGGAGAACCAGCTTAGGCAAGAGAGTGACAAATTTGAGGTGATCGAGGACGTATTGTTCAGACGACGACCAGGTAAAAACGCCATTGTGGTCATTCCTAAGTTGTTGATAGAGGAGGTGATGTTCCGGTATCACAACACGTTGAAATGTATGCATTTTGGTATCAACAAGACTATAGAAAACCTGTTGTCAGTGTGCTGGTGGCCAAACATGCGACAACACGTGTCTGACCACATAAAGGAGTGTATCAGCTGTGCAGCTGTAAAAGACCCATGCAGAAAAACCAGAGTACCGATGCGTATCAATATGGCGTCATACCCCTTACAGCGCGTGGCGACCAATATTGCGGGTCCATTTCCAGTCAGCAGGAGAGGAAACCAATGGGCCATATGTTTCATCGACCACTTCACCAAATACTGTTACATCATCGCGGCACGAGAAGAAAGAGACAGTAGCCAGAATATACGTCGAGGAATGGTTGACACGATACGGAATGTCGAAGATATTCCTATCAGATCAGGGCGCCAACTACATGAGAGAGCTGGTGAATGAGGTCAACGGGGTACTGGGAGTGCAGCAGAGGAGAACGTCTCCCTATCATCCGGGTCCTAATGGGACGGCGAATGCATGTGGAAGGTAACCAAGGCGTGCCTGACGCACTTCGTTGCGGAAAGTCAGCAGGATTGGAATTAATACCTGTGTTTCATCCGGATGGCGGTAAATCAAAGTTGGCATGCCGCAACCAATGCTTCACCAGCAAAATTATTCATGGGACGAGAGATGTCGACGCCAACCAAGCTCCTTTTGCCGAAAGTAGAGCAGCCCAAGGTGACCAGGGGAGAGTATGCAAAGGATCTGGAAACAAGAATGCAGCAAGTATGGGCACAGGCTAGAAAGTATGCAGCTGTGTCGAAAGAGGCGTAAAATATGTATTATGACAAGAAAGTCGTACCGTCAAACATCATACGAATACACAACTCACGACTCCATATCATCAACACTCGTCAATTAAATAACCATCTGACTATATTTTCCGGCCAACGAGGATTTTCTAGTTTCTGAGTCATCCAACATTTCTTTCTGTGTAACTTTTAATTAGTTTTCTACCAGTTCAGTGTTAGCAATCAAAGTTTTGTACGACAGTTGAAATACAATGTATAGAAATCTGAGACAAAATGAAAGCATACATATTGGCATTTATGAGACAAAATGAAAATAGATCTATAACCACAGCAAAAGATAACTAACGAAAGCACGAGTGACTTCAGTGTCTTCACCTCAGTAACAGCGACCCTCTAACACGTTCTCTTCGCAGCTTCTTTCATATTGACATTGACATAGACTTGAATTGAAACCAGATCCGTGACCGATGAAAAAGTGCGATGATGTTTTCGATTAAAATGTCATGATGGTTTTCGATCCCAGTTTGTGTTTGTGAAGCATGGTCTGCCATATCTAGAACATCACATTTGTTCATCGTGCCTTGCACTGCTAGTTTTAGATGCAGTGGTGATATCCGGTGATTGACAGACTGAATTGACATGTAATTTCTAAGCTGCCTCTCAGCTTCACAGATGATATGGATCAAGCCTACACTTGGCGGTATCAGGCCACCATGGTCTCGTAGATGTATGAGCGAGTAGACGTTGTCCTGTAGCCTCTCTGTGTCAATGAGGTGAGCCATACACTCATGGCAGTTTACTGCTGGAGTCAACTGCTTGATTATGTAACCTGTTGACAAGCACATGTATAAATTATGATGTATATAACTCCCTGCCTTTTTTGGACTAAACTGCGATGTATGCCAATATAGGAGGGATCACAGCCTCGAGTTCGTAGTGAGTTTGATGGCTGTGCTCACTCATCACACTGCTTACAGTTGCAGTGTTGCAGGAAACTCATTCGAGGACGTTTCCATTTTTTGAAGGTAGGGTGTCAAACCTTGTAGCAATAAGCTATCTGAATATGGCCTTAAATTGCTGGGCTGAGGGATTGTTGTTCCATCCACCTGTAGTGTCAATGTTTTAGTGTGAAGTGATTTGCTGCAAGATGAATATAGGAAAGCGTTATATGAACATACCCGCTCATCTCACACTGTTGAAAAAGAGCTCGACATGATCCTGACTCATTCGATACGTGAGAAGATATGGCTGCTTACTCAGGATTTCAGGAGCCAGCTGACGAAGTGTCATGGCATTGACTGCGAAGCCAATGAACGCTGTCTTCCTAAAATGAAAGGTGTTAATCAGTCACTTTTGGGATTTTAGATTGGTATTTTTAGTTTCTCACTTGTTTCCTGTAATCAGCTTGGAGCCGGTAGTGTCCTTGATTTCTTTCATGTA
>ERZ1740065.3222-NODE-3222-length-10206-cov-12.508127_pt1 | contig 10206 bp, 8 predicted proteins | sample MGYA00581738_ERZ1740065 | MGnify/ENA primary metagenome ERZ1740065 (study PRJEB43018, sample SAMN04849749) | marine metagenome | isolation source: floating plastic debris | place: Pacific Ocean | collected 2008-09-01 | study: EMG produced TPA metagenomics...
AGGTAGAAGGTAGAAGGTAGAAGGTAGAAGGTAGAAGGTAGAAGGTAGAAGGTAGAAGGTAGAAGGTAGAAGGTAGCGGTAGAGCCATAGATATACAAAGCTTTTCTACTATCCCCATGGGTAGAGCAGTGAAGGAAATCAAAGGATGTAAAAAGGAGTGCATAGACCTGGGAATGCATAGACATGGGAAGATGTTCTACGAATGAATTAAACCACCACTAATCTGATGGAGTGTATATTCCGCTGAATCAGCGGAGATCAGGGTCTACCCATAGACTCCTCGCCTCCATGCTCCCTCGTTTACGTGGCTTTCACAAATAGGAAATAGCTGTCAGTCAGTAATTACTATGTGATATTCATAGAAGATTACTACAAATCGGTAGCCATTCCAATGGCTACTGTTCTACAACTACAACACTTGTGAGATGTAAGACTGACCAGCAGTTGCTGTTGTTTGAGCTGCCCTACACATACATCTTCTATGGTGGAACATGTCTATCACTTATACACATATGCACATGTATATACACAACACATGATGGGCCGCCAAGACCAACTGTCTGGAAATTCTATATCTTCACTTTCACACTAACTTCTGCCTACTAATGTAATACCTGATGACTACAAGCGCAGGTTTCCTTCATGCCTGTGTGACTGTGGTCATGGATTGTTACAGAAGTAAGTACTACTGTACTGATACATCCCTCTATCTATTGAGCAGTGATACAATAAAAATTTAACTGCAGGTTGAGGTTTATAGCTTATCAAGCATGAGTAGTTCACTATTAAATTGTGTCCACATTACATCACGGTAGTTCACAGCTGGATTAGGAGAAAAGCCTACCAAGCTAAAGGAAGCTCAAGGAATGAAGTCTAAATGTTGTAAACTCGGTCTGGGTATAGGACAGCCAAGGATGAAAGCTGTCAGCTCTCTTCACTTTCAAACATTTCAATATTGGTAGGAAAGACTCTCATAGTGGATGATTGTTATACGAGCAGCGGTTGTAACAGCAGTAAGCTGTATCGTAGATACAGATCTAGGCCCAACCTAGTCATGTCATGGAAGACCTGCTCCATCGGTCTACATCAGGAATCAGGACTAACTGAGAAGACAGCATAGACAATATTTGGCTGTCTAAATATGTATAAATGTAAGTCAGTTTGACACGGTAGGTATCAATAGTACGAGTAACAGATGATTAAGTGACGTACAGTAGGTATTGTTGTTTACACCCACCTGTACAGGCCAAGTTCGCCTCGATGACAGCTTCATCAGAGAGCCCATAGAAGTCCATATCCGCTCCTACTGAAGCCATATCACCAGTAGTATCTACTCATTCGATAGACGCCGGTTTATCGAATGAATCTTGGTCAATATGATGTAATCAAAGAGGAATCTTTGTCCACAACCTCACTCAGCGATGACCATTAGATATCTGTCCAGAAACCACCTGTTGTCGAGTACTAGTATTTTCTACCGACCAGGGTCAAAGTCAAAATACTGGTATGCGTTTACCTACTGGACGTGCACTCGGACACTGAAAGTCCAAGGTCATGTGATCGCATCGAGAAGACAACTCCAGAACTTAGTCGCTCGAACCGGAGTAGTAGGGTCGACTTTCCGCTCTGACAAGAGATGTGATGATCGATCGATATACATATACACATATTATGGTAAATTCAGCCCAGGTTACACATTAACAGATTTATATACACGCCATATACCAGCCCAGTATCATAGCATACTTGGTATCCATAGGCATATCTAGAGATAATACTTGTATTGGTGTGTGCATGCTCACCCTAGTAGCAGCCGTTACTATGAACAAGCAGTGTATGGCGAACATAATACATCAATAAGGCTATGGTCATTTTATTATTTGTAAGATCAATAAACCGATGATGATGTCAAGGGATTTTTTGGCCGAAGGATGTCTTCAGTCCCATAAAAATTAGCATATGGTCCCAAATTACTAATATAACATAATGGATTGAATTTTAAAACAGGAAAATAGCTTTCAGTGACCAGAAACTCAACAATGTGATGTTGAAAGGTTCAAGCTGAAAAATGCTATATCCATCAGCTCATCAGTCATCACAGATACATTACTCTCACATAGAGTGAAATTACAGCAACTGTCCTGAAAGACGTCTTCCAACAAAGTGCTGCAAAACGGTAAAGAGTGAAGTAAAGACAAATTTTGAAATTGGTCAAGACCCAGTGTAGCCTATAAACTGTTCATATTAAGCTTTCTAATCGGAAGTTTCGGTTCTTTGATGCGATCAGAACCATGTTCCTTGGAGAGATGGCTGGATCAAAGATAGGCACCAATCTACTTTTAATACCTACAAAAAAAGTAAACAGTTGAGGCAAAAGTCCATTCCATCAGATGGTCACACAAACAAACTGAATCAGCTCACCATGTTCATGGAGGAAGAGCATACGGTCCAGCAGGATGTAGGCTTCAACTAGAGGAGCTAGGGCTAGGCGGACGGTGTACATACCGACAACGGCTCGCCAGTGCGTCTCAATCAACTTCTCGCAGTCTTCTATCTCACCTTCAGTGACGTCGAACGGCAAGCCAAGCTTGCTGAATGCCCTCTCCACATACCTAGACAAAAATCATAGTCACTTGAATGCTCTAACAGAAAGATTTTCAAACTTGAAGCCGGGGCTATTGCTCACTCTCTAAAAGGTAACTTTTCTGAGTCTTTAATCTTCAGCCTCTTGAACTGTATTTCAGACTTCTTCTTCCTAGAATAGAGGAGCGTCTGAAGAGCCGCCCTCACCACATGTCTCTTGAGACTTAGTTCTTCGGCTATAGAGTATATTAGAGCGTTATATAAGTATCCACAGATATCATGGTGACGGGAGAGGCGGAGTGTAGTAGGTTTAACTCACAGGCCAGCCTCTGTCTGTACTGAGACAGCGAGTGACACGCCATCTCCAACGACTCGTACGTACACAGATTGTGGTGGTGAGGTAAATCCCTCGCGTACTGACTCATCGGGAATCCAACGTCTGCCGTATCCCTACATCAACCAGCCAATGAAAAACCAGCCCGCTATTGCAGGACACTGGGTAGTGATAACAGTAATATTATTACCCGTCATGGGTAGGGTAAGACAACTTCATATAGCAGCAGGCCACTGAGGAGAGCAGCTGGCCGCATTCTAGTTTGACAAAGACTCGCAGCAGAGTGGTGGACAGATCTCCGCACGCGTGCAATCCGCTCAGGCATATCGCTTCTACAACAGACGGATTTCCGGTAAGGATTCCCTGTGTAGTAGAGACCTTGCAGAGCTACATTCAGTTCCAACAAGACAATCAAAGCTCGCGACCAACTAGCTACACCACATTCAAATCAGTAAAGAAAAGATGGTAAGGTAATAAACGAAAGTAAATTTCTAGTAAAGTTCAAAACCCAGCTCCGGCAGCAGATACACAGACGAAACATTCCTCACCCTTTCTAAAAGTAGCAGGATGACGAGTAGCAGTGTGAGCTCTCTTGTGTTGGAGGAGAGTTGTGTTATACGTAGCGGCGACAGACTGAGGCTTTACAAGCAGTGGATAGTCAGACGCAAGCGAAGCGGTTATACTGTTAGAATCGGACCAGTTATTGGACCAGGGTAAGTCAAAATACGGCAGCGCGTCATCCTCACTTACTGCCGTACCGCCATGACACTGGTCAGCAGACGCTGCCGAGTTGCTGCCGCTCAGCATCTCATCCATTTTGATAGACAAATCGCTGATGATTGCACTAGCTGTCTCGGGGTTGGTACCATATCTCTGCCGGCTTATGAGCCGGACGAATTCATCCGCAGATATGTCAGAACTAATCCAATGGGATATGTGATTAGGCTTCGCAGTACTATCGCCAACCTTTCCCTAGCAACATATAAACAAATCATGTCTCCATCTCCAATCACGCACAAGTACAGATCATTCGTAGAACAACATTATCAGGCGCCTACCTTATCTTTGTTCAAGAGCGATGCAGTCTGCCTGTAAGGAGATAGAGATATTATTGAACCCTAGTGCAATGGTGACTGTGTACTGTAGTTACATTAGATAATCTGTCAGTAGCATGAGAAATTGTATTATTGGCTGCATGTAAAATATCTAATCAATATATTCAGGCTATGAATATTCATCGCTGTCAATACCTGACAATCAATACACTGTATATGCAGTCCGGCTAACTTGGTAATGTTTGCGGCCCGCTAGTCCCTCCTATGAAGGACAGTATTACGAGCCATGCTGCAGTGCAGTTACCTGTCTAGACGCTGCGCTTTAGGAGAGTGGGCGTCAGTAGCTTCGATTGTAGTGACAGTTAGCTGCTTGTTAAATGTGAGCAGACGTGAGAGATGGCCCAACCCTGCGCCAACGTCTACCACATGGTTACAGCCTGTCTGCTTGCATAGCGAGGATATCACCTATGGGCAATAGATATGAGTCAATGGTTTCATAGTGTGATGTTTGCATAAACCAGTCATTCTTTCTTCAACTATCAACCAGATGACATACCTCAGATAGAATGTCTACCTCATGCCTCTTTTTAGCTTTCACACATACGCGGAAGAACTTTTCCATACTAGTACCAAAAACATGACCATCCATTTTGCTATTTGTAGCACTATGGATTCCTTGGTACATTGTCAACTGCCTGCAGAGCTTTTTAAATGCAAGCATAGACAATGGGAGAACATGTTGCGACCTAAAGAAAAGTAACACAATTAAAAATCAAAGCAGACAAAGAGTCACAACATGGAGGATGGATCTATCTACATACTTAACTGGATCGTCCTGAGGTTCTGTCGTCCAATTTGGCAAGAATCCAGCTAGATCTGTGAGGGAGCAGTCTTTCAATAGAGCTTCACGGAATGAGTATGGAAGTTTTATATCCAATGAAAAGTAATCCTTAAAAAATGTTGATGATGATGGAGTTATATAAACACGAAGTAGCTTGAATTCGACATTGATTTAGACGCGAAGACAAGTAAAAAAATATTTATTCAACCAACTATTAGTACACAAATCAGCAGGCAACTCACTGTGGTATAAGAATTCATCAACCATCCGTATAGGCTCAAGAACTTATCAATGTCTTCCAGCCTCTTTTTCACGTAAGCTACATCTTCATCGCAGAGTATTCGAGCCATACCATAGACGAATCATTCACATAACAAGAACTTGTATTTATAATAATACAAATATACTAGTATAATTAGTATAACTTGCTCCCTGTGTCTAGCTCCAAGGGAGAGTTCTTTGGGACTCTGCCACACGTGCAACTACTACGCAGTAAACACGGTACTCGGCGACACATCGTAGCCGTAAATTGGTACGCAAAATGGAATACCCAGTATGGGAAGATAATTCTGAAAGCGAAGGTGGACCGCCGGTCTTACGCGCCCTGGTAGCACAGATACACAATGAAGGAAACATACATACACACGTGAAATATATAACTTTTAAAGTCTGTTTTAGTATGAAGAGGTTGTGAATGTGAACCTAATGAAAGAAATGATGATAAGCTCAATTTTATTAACAAATGTGAACCAATAGAGGGACAGGCTACTATTGCTGTTGATAACTGAATGAGTACAACTTGTCTCACTAGTAATTTTGCATACCAACGAGTCCACCGAGCACCACTGTTAGTGCTGTGTGTCATACCTGACATATCTAGCTATCCATGTCAGCTTTGCTCACTCACAATCTTTTCATGGGTTTGAGAGCATGTAGAGTACAGTTTTATGACTTGTGCATGATGATAGATGGATAGATAATTTAAAACTAAGTTCCAATGAATAAGTCCTCACCTGAATAAGCAACTTCCACACATACAAATAGGCACTAAAACTTCCTTTATTTCTGAAAGAATAGTAGCATCAATTAAGAAGTGTTTTTAGGACAAATCTGTAAATTCGGTCAGCACGAAGTACCACGTTTTGGTTGTGTCGTTTTTAACATTTGCCTACAGGCCTTGAGATATCATGGAATTAAAAAAAAATGAAGTGGGGTTATGAAATCATGTGAAATGTGTGTAGCAGGCTGCTGTGAGCCGCAAGCACCATAGATCACGCGCAGTCCAATGTCAGACATACTCGAGGCAGCGTGGTGTCAACCGGAGGACTAGGTCAGGCCAGACACGAGCTGTTGAGAGGAGGCTAGCCGACTCAGAATATCTCTGGGCAGGCGGAGAAGTCTCGTTTCTTCTTACATTCCCAGTACTCATTGGCGAACATGTGTATCAAGTCACCAGTGATGGGATCCTTGGTCTTCTTGAACCAGGTCGGCTGGTACTCCGGCAAAACCTTACCTGTGGATTGAAAGCATAGAGAGTAAGTAAATAGTAAGTAAGTTAGACAGTAATGAAGTAAGTAATATAGTACAGATACTCAATCATTGATCGAGTGGAAGCATTAGTGAGGAAAAATATTTAGCGAATATCGCGATTTATAGGAGATCACTATGTCCAGCTACGCTTTCCGTTGGAGTTGTTGCATCATGAAAACACCTGCTGAGCCAGACAGGAGAGTAAAAATGCCAACATTTCTTCTCCTTATCTCTTTATCATGCACATTTTGGGAAAATGTTAAATATTTAGCCAGTTTCCACTTTTACAGTAAATGTTTATCAACATTGTGAAATAATCATTCGTATTTACAGCGATTTAAATTACATAAAAATACAAATATGAGTAGGAGACAGCTTGGCGGTAGAGCCTGCCCCTCATGACACACAAGTGTTGAGAGGTTGTGGATTCGAATCCCACTGCAGTCCTCCTGCTGGGCCCTTGTGCCATAAGTGTGCTCCAACCTGCCTAGAGACCGAGAGCAACCTGGCGCGGCATATGGCACTGCTATTTCTCAGTGCGCATGAGACAGCCTTTCTGTTTTGAACCTCTAACCACTGTGGATTATACTAGCAGACTTAACTTTGCTCTTTCACCAGTCTGCGGCTCTATAGACAGTTTCTATAGACACTCTCCACGCTAATCAAACCCACTTCCTGTGACCCATATAATTCAAGTCCAAGTCGCTTCCTGTGACCCATTTAATTCAAATCCTGCATTCAATAAGCAGCACATACCTTCGGAAGCGGCGAGCTCAGCTTCTTTGTCTCGCAGACGTCGCGCCGAGCGCTGCTTCTCTTCTAGCCGCTGTTTCTCTTTATTGGCATTGTCCCAGTCAGTATTCTCCATGAATCGTTGGTCGGGCCTGAGCCGAGAGTCAGTCGGAGCGACTCCCTCCTCCATCTCATTCAGCTCGACAGCCAGCTCAGTGAAGTTGTAGCACTTCTCCAGTTGGGCTCTACACAACACAGAAATCTGTGTCAAACGACTCTGGATGAGGCGAGGGGGAGGAGTTATAATTATACATGTCTATGACATCAGACTAGCCTTAAGTCTTCTTTTCTAGCTCGGGCCCACGAAGCGACTGACCTGGGTTGGGCTCTACACTGTTACCCTCAACCCACGCCAGTCAATTCATGAAACTAAGCCTAATTACAATCTTCTAAATCTAATGAATGAAGCCTCTGATATAGAAGGCAAACTCACGGAGGGTAGCGCCGTTTCCAGACAACCTTGTACTCGCCCGTTTCAAACACTGGCTTGTTGCCACGGTTACTAGTGCTGAGCACTTTGGCGGCTTCCATCTGCTCATCCCACGTGCCTCTCAGCACCCACCTTGCAGTACCTGCCTTGTCAGTGACTACACCTGTCACCTGTAATACAGACAGAAATACCCTGTTGTACGGGCAGGCGTGGTGCGTTTAGATTGCGGCAGGTGCCTGCGGACGCAGCTCACCTTGCGAGGAATGTCCCGAGAGAAGTAGCTATACGCGGAGAACTTGAGGTGACACTTGTCGCCTGTGTGGTGGTTGATGATGTCCATCTCGCCGTGGTTGTCAACCCACAGCCGACCGACGATGATATTGTGGACCGTCGTAGTCACCTTGCGCCATGTGTAATGGTTGCCGCTGTCCTTGAATGTGCAATGGGCGATACCTGAAAGTCGAGATTCCCGCGTCACACAGCGAGACAATCCTGAGAGCGTGTCAATGTATACACGTGATATATGTACGTACCGAGAGGGAAGATCTGTAAGTACTTTCCCCTGAACTTACTAGACATGGTAAACTCCTGCTGCAGAGTCCAACCTGTCTTACCCTCGGCTATCATGGCGCATGTGGGTGGGTGATGACTCACCTACATCAAACCAATACGGTCTCAACATGAGGAAGGGAACATTTTGTGCTGGAGAAAAACGAAGTACTGTAAAGCTGTGTAAATTTTGTGTCTTATTAGTATTGTTGCATTAGACGATATTTGTTAGTTTGCCATTCCACTAGCTCACGAGTGACATAGTTTACAGTATTTTTTAGAACATTCATGTTACAATAACCTGCTACTTTCTGTGTAAGATGACAAAATCATAGAGAACAATGGCAGCTATTTGGTAATTGTCCACTCATGCTCATCAAAGAGCTTTATGGAAAATAATTCTATCATCTAGTACAGCATACTATGGCAAGCATTCATTAGACCAGTGATTACATAAACTTCCATTCATGCGAAACTAGACAAAGTGTAGCAAGCCATTCTATTGTCAGCACGACCCGGTCATGCCAGCCCCTCAATGCACCAGACTACAGGCACGCCTTGTTTAGCCTCCTGCACCGCTAGCCTCGTATTCCAGTATCACCAGATAAACAGTTGGTTAGAGCTGACAGCAGTTACATCACATCCAAACTCGATTGGTGTCAGCGGCTGCCAGCCAGTTTATACCACACAGACGTAGGTAGCGGATGGTGGGTAACAGCGATGGTGACAGGTGATTGGCTCACTTGCTCAGTGATGGATCTCCATCCAAGGTCGTCCATCCTGTCGCACTCGAACGTCTCACCAAGTAATGGATTAAATGGTTTGCCGGTTCTGGTTGTAGTGGAAGAGTAGGAAGATATGGTGAAGGCAGCAACGTAACACATCTGCTCCCACTGGTCACACTTGGCGGCGTTGTCGAGGCAGATCGAGTACTCAAAGTCCTCGGTCAGTCTCTGGAGCATTGACAGAGGCTCGCTGAAGTTTACCTGCAACACATTGACTGCCATTAGGGACACAGACTGACTCTCGTGTGTTGAAACACTGATATAGTGGTCACTTACGGGCATCGGGATCTTGCTGAGATCGCGTCCAACGCAGTTCTTCATTATACTCCACAAGTTGAGGCTGTAGTTTGGTTTCTCGGCAATCGTTCGGCGCCGCTGCATCTTACTGCCATTCGCGCTGCCGTCCACGGCGGTAACTGACATTTTTCCGGAGCCCGCTGACCCGCCCCTCACTGAATCCTGCTTCCTCTTAGGCTACAGATAGACACCATGAATGATAAGCTAGCCGATAAAACACCAGAGCGGCGAGATGGACAAAGTGATGAAACCTTGGAGTAGATAACAGTAGCCGTTCCCTCATCGCTGTGATCCTCGCTCTCGCTGCTTGAGTCACTGCCTTGCCGTTGGAAGCCGAGACTGTCACCGCTCACGCCGCTCGGAGACCTCCTGAACGGATAGAGAGAGAGGGATTCACTGACTAGCGACTACTAGTCGAGCAGGCAGTCAACTAACAGAGCGTCACAGCATCTGATTGTCAGCTTGTGAACTTTGGCTTTTAGTAAGTGCAGCCACGTAGTACAGACTGAATGAGATTATCATCTGTTTGTATCATAGGCCTCAACCTGAGCATGTGCTCCGGCTCAATTTCAAATTCTCAAATTCTCTTCCATAAAAATGACATCAATAGCAGAATGATCAGTTGATGTCTAGTCTAGACACAACCACTGATGTCTCCAAAACATATAAAGTGATCTAGCTATGGCAAATTGTAACTCCAGTAACATTGCCAGAGGTCGCTGCTTATGGAGATTGAGGTCAATGAGTCAACATGACAGCATCCAAAATCAGGAAACTGACAATAACAAACAAGATAAAGGGTCAAAGGTCAAAGGATAAAGGGTCAGAGTCTGTCAGTGATAAACTGCAGCAGTGGCAGCATACCTGCCAACCTATCAGGATAAAAATACCCCAGATTTGGATTACTCCAAACGTTGAAAAGCCATAGCTGAAAACACCAACCCCCAACCCCCACACCAAAAGCAATCACAAAAATTTTTAATATTCGAAATTTTAGAAAAAAAGAGGAA
>ERZ1740065.3224-NODE-3224-length-10205-cov-12.394877_pt1 | contig 10205 bp, 11 predicted proteins | sample MGYA00581738_ERZ1740065 | MGnify/ENA primary metagenome ERZ1740065 (study PRJEB43018, sample SAMN04849749) | marine metagenome | isolation source: floating plastic debris | place: Pacific Ocean | collected 2008-09-01 | study: EMG produced TPA metagenomics...
TCTTCGCTTTATTTAATTCTATTTTGTCATTTTTTTTTACAAATCGGCCTCCCCCCCCCCCCCCCCATCCCCCTTGAGAGAGCCTTAAATGGGTAAAACACAGCACTACTACTACTTTGACTCAGCTCAGGTTAGTGAGGTCTAACCAATACACCTCAGAAGAACATTGAGACACCAAAATAATAATTTGTGCATGGACAACTTTTGGGATCAAGCATGTAGTAGGCTATTTTTTTGTGCCCTTGCATCTTTGAGCTTTGAGCTTTGAGCTTTGAGCTTTGAGCTTTGAGCTTTGTTTAATATAATCATATAAAAACAAATGAGTTTCGTAATACCTGAAAATTAGCAGTTGGCAGCTGCTTGATCACAAAAATTACTCTCAATTCACAAAAAATTTCTGTTTACTACTAGTCATCTTGCATCATGTCACGAGGTTTAGTCGTAACTCTTTCTTCAAAACTTTCAGTCTGACGCCAGCTCTCCTAAGAGAAGTCAGCTACAGTGCTGTCAGGATGGGGGCCTATGAGCCAATCAAATGGCATCTAGGAGCTCGTGACCCCGCCCACACGCCCATGTGGAAGAAGGTACTAGCCGGAGCTTTGTCAGGTGCAAAAATAATCTATGTAAACTTTTCATAGTCACAGTCATAGTCATTGTCACAGTCATTGTCACAGTCATTGTCACGCACGTATTTCATGTGCTAAAATTAGTAATTTGAAAGTTCTGACCGCAATCTCATCGCCAAGTTATGTAGAACCAGATTTGATGGCAGCGGAAAATGTTGGCCTTTCTTTCAAAATCATCAACTAATTGGAATGATCGGGATTCCACAAATGGGAAGACAACTCCCATTTACTTAGTAATGAGCACGGTTTCTATAGCGCGATGTGATGACAGCAATGGCACCAACAGGATCTAATTTGATCTCTGTAGGTGGTGTAGGAGCAGCGATAGGTAATCCGACAGATCTGATCAAAGTGAGGCTGCAGGCAGAAGGACGTCTGCCGCCTGGTGTCGCGAAACGACACAACGGCGTGATCAGCGCATTCCGTGACATCATCAAATATGAAGGTCTGGTTTCTACGACATACCATGTTCCCCCCTCTCGTCTCATAGATACGCGTCTTAGACGTGGGGGAAGACAACTCCAAAATGAAAAATTCTGTCTGTCTCCATTTTACATTGACTTGACAATGAAATCTACATCATTGATGAGAAGTTGAAGGACTGTAAATATTGGATATTCCATTGTTTTCAACGTTGAAAGCCATTGCTGAGTTCTCCCTAGTCCAGTCCTACTCCTACAGTTAACATTCTGCCATATCTGAGCTCAGCTCATCATAGTCTGACGCAGGAGAACATTGGGAGACTAATGACGAAAACTTTAACACTAGATTTTGGCAGCTAAAATACGAGACCACTGAAAATACTGGAGACTTGCCATCTATGACCTGCATGAGCTACAGTAGTAGAACCTTCACAACATATATCATCCTATCACACAGGTTACGTGATGTGGTACATTAGTCTTTCACTTCATAATATAATATATAATAATATGATATATAATAGCATAACATAATACTATATATAATGATATATTATGTATATAATATAATAATCAAAATATCTCCTATCGAAAATACTTTGTTATGTAGCCAGCCATGCTGAATAGTGGTATCTCAGCTGATTTCCATTTTAATGCAGCCCATGTACTATGTCATATGTAGACAGCGTAAGTAGACGTACGAAGTAAGCAGCAATACCTCTGGTATTAGACGAATTGTCACATGTCACAGCACATGTCATGTCACATTCAATGTCACATGCCACGCGTTATATTCACGCTCCCTCGCAGGTGTCAGATGTCTCTGGACCGGTTGTGGTCCGAACATGTGTAGAGCTATCATAGTAACTTCTACTCAAGTACGTACCTCAAGTTACGTACCTCAAGTTACGTACTTCGTATGACTTACGGCTGAAGTTCTCATCACTAATACTGCAATATTTCAGATACCGTCGTATGATCATATCAAACACACACTGATAAACTACGGTGTGTTAGAGGAAGGTCCTCCTCTGCATATCGTCTCCTCCATAGCCGCTGGCATCATCTGCTCGGCAGCAAGTACTCCTGCCGATATCGTGAAGACTCGTGTAATGAACCAAGCAAACCATGGTGAGTCATGGTAGCAGTAAATGGTAGATAGTGATAGCAGAGAGTCAATAGATAAGTGCAGTAGTAATAAATAGTCAGTATCTAGTCTGTAGTAGTAATAGCAACTCTTGGTAGACAGCCAGTACTAGTAGTAGCCAGTAGCATTAGATGTCCCATTAGTGGTAGTAGCAATAGTAGTAGTAACAGTAGTAGTAGCAATAGTAGTAGTAACAGTAGTAGTAGTAATAGTGATTGTAATAGTAGTAGTAGTAGTAGTAGTGGTAGTGGTAGTGGTAGTGGTAGTGGTAGTGGTAGTAGTAGCAGCAGTAGTAGTAGTGGCGGTGGTGGTGGTAATAGTAGCTAGTAGTAGTGGTAGTGGATGGAAGTAGATAGTCAGCAATAGGTAGTTGAAGGCAGTCAGTGGTGGATATGGCTATACACATACGTTACGGTCGCATCGTGCACTCAGTTCAAAGCTGAAATCATGAAATCAGCAGTCTGATCTAGGAGTAGGAGACAGCTCAGTGGTAAAGCTTGCACCTCAAGACATGCAAGTGTTGAGAGGTTGTGGGTTCGAATCCCACTGAGTCCTTCTGCTGGGTCCTCGTGCCACAGGTGTGCTCCGACCTTGGTGCGCAAGCATGAAGACAGACTCGTGATTTTAACACACTTAAACACTCGTGCGCAAGATCATCATTCTCTGATGGCTCATCCAACGCCTCAACAAAGATAAACTTTCTTTGAATGAAATCGAGAGAGTCTCTATATCCTCTTGTTATATCAACTCATTATATGACAGTGTAACTGAAACGTCCAGGTAATCATTATCTTTGCTGTGAGTGTTGTTGTTGATGTTGTTGTTGTTGATGTTGTTGATGTTGTCGTTGGTGCTGACATCATTGACTTTGTCATCGTAGCTGTTGCTACTGCTGTTCCTATGGCTGCTGTTGATATAGTAGTCGCTGGCTGTCATCATTCTTGCTACTGCTACCTTATATTTTTCACACAGGAGGTAAAGGTGAGAAGTATTCGTCTCCCCTTGACGCAATGGTGAAGTGTGTGAGATCAGAGGGTCTCAGAGGCCTCTACAAGGGGTTCACTCCCACCTGGGTGAGACTCGGTCCCCACACCATGATCACGCTCTTCGTATTCGAGCAGCTGCGTAAATTATACGGTATCAGACCGGTCTAGCTCGTACATAGAAGCTCAACACTGCTACTGTTTCTACTTTGTATTGTATTTCGCTGTAGTATATTCATCACCACTATTGTCCTACCCATTATTTCTTCACTTCATAGCTCAGTTGAAGTTTGTGAAAAGATAGCAACTATTCCATGGTATCACTGGCAGGCAACTGAGTGATAGCAGCATTATCTTTCTATTTTTCTACACAGTCTTTTGCCGTTGATAGACGCTGTGGCTGTATCTTCGATTGGACTATTTTCCAATATCTGACCACATAGGGATGACACAATAAAAATATACCAAGTCACAATACAGATGCCTAATGCATAGATTCGCAAGATCCACCGATCTCAAGTGAAACCCACAGGCAGCCATTAAATGCGATTGCTGTTGACCTGTATGAGCTTGGAATTGCCTTATGCACTGCTTTTTACACGCGGACTCATTCAGCCATCTTATCATCTAGATTTATAGTGGATAAAGTAGCATGAAAGCCTAAGAATTGACTCATAAACCATTTATCACATTGCTCCTCCTCTCTCCGCCCTCCTCTCCCCACCGTCCTCTCCCCTCCCTTCTCTCCTTGCCCTTCTCTTCTCTTCTCTTTTTATCTCCTCTCCTCTCCTCTTTACTCCTTATTTCCCTCTGTTTCTATCTCCTTTCCCTTCTCATCTCCCTTCTCTTCTCTTTCTTTGTCTCTTGCGTCTCTTTCTAATCTATTCCTTCCTGCACTTCCTTCTCCTCTCCTTCTTTCCTCCACTGTTTCTGCCGCCTCCATTTTCTCCACCTACCTTTATTCCTCATTTCGCTCCATCTTTTCATTCCCTTCCATCATCCCCTTTTCCTCCCTCATGCAAGTCACATCAGAGGGAGTCATAAAATTCGATCGATAACGTCCAAGTGACAGAAGCTTAAGTGGCCTAACGACCATGATACAATACATCACATCATAAACTGAATACACCTCACAAAAATTAACAATTGTAGGACATATATGAAAGTTAGAAGCTATTCAAGAACTACATGTACAACATCAGTGCAATCTAAGATATCCATTTTGGCAATGGTGAAATAAACGGGCTGCGGAGTTATCCTCTTACATTGTACTTGGAGTTGTCAAACCTTACCCTATGGCTAGTAATCGCTGTGATATTACATGGGTACAAACAATTTAGATAGACCGTAGATCACGAAACACGTTCAATGACCTCTCCGCAAGTTCAGGATGATATTTCTGTCATAGGACTTCAATGTATTTATGCTTTGTACTGCCGCGCAGTCTACACATGAACTTTCCAGATTTCCATTGCCTTTCTTTTTCTTGAAAGTGTGCTTTTATACAAAAATGTCTGTGGATGAATTGTCCAGGTATTTGATTTACAATGTTAGCGATACATTTTAGACTCCTTAATGAGTGCAGTTGTTTTTTGTGTCTATTATAACCGTATATTCGTCGTACCATGTCCTTTTTTCTCCCCGTTTGAGAACCGTTTGAATTACATTTTAGTGATACTAATCGACTTGATATATCCGCCGGAATTGTCAGCATCCATTACCGATAATTGCTTTTCAGTGATTTGAATTTCGTTTTTGTGTTGAAGGAGAGCCAATGAGGCCTTTGTGGCAGAAGATTTTGATGAAGCATTGAAGGTAAATACATCATGTGATGTGATGGTATATAGGCGGTTCTATGCTATAATGTATGTGGTTCAGTTGCCTTATGCAGCGTCTTTCACATGTTCTAACTGATTTATCCAACGTACTGTCTACATTTTCAGTAGATAAAGTGGCATGAAAAGTCCATTGTATGTATGTATGTATGTATCTATTTATTCGTGTCACTTTTCATGATAAAATTAATGTTTCGCTCTGTGGATAAAAACACTGTTTTCGAAGAGAAAATAAAAAATAAAATAAAAGAATTGACTAGATTATAAAATGATTTCATTAAGCAGCTTCACACACAACGATCTAAAACATCAACCACCATGTCTCTCCTCTCCAATCCGATTTTTTGCTATACTGTACCCCTCCAGAGACGGTGTATTCTCTTGTCTAGTAAATATTGCAATATTCGGTCGGATTTGCTAGACAGTGCCAGATACTGTATGCCAGTTCAGTCTCAGCTGTCCTTCAACCAGTATCGTATCAAGTTTGTAACAACTTTGGTTCATGGATCTATGATGACAGCTTTACATATTGCGGAATATCATCTTTCCTTCCTTATGTACAGTACCAGTACAGTACAGTACAATACCAGTACCAGTACAGTACAATACCAGTACCAGTACAGTACCAGTACAGTACCAGCACAGTACCAGTACAGTACTAGTACAGTTCAGTACAGTACACTTCAGTACAGCAAAGTACAGTACCATACAGTCCAGTACCAGTACAGTACCAGCACAGTACAATACCAGTACAGTACCAGCACAGCACCAGTACAGTGCCAGTACAATAGATATATGACTTTCTTTACAGCTATACTCAGCCGTGATAGAGGCTGGACAGATGAATGCCGACAGCTACGCTAGCAGGGCCAGTACTTACCTGAAGCTGCAGCGTTACAAAGGTATGGTTGGTTGTACCTGGTCCATTAGGCCAGTGTATCATGATGTAGAAGATCGATTTGTACCTGGATCTATCAGTATTAATATGTTATGTGTCTGTTGTGAGAGGATAGCGCCTTATCTGGGGTTGCAAGACTGACATAAGCACAAGAAACCAGAAACATCCTGGATTGCAAATACGATTGACAGTAAAAATTAAAAATTAGGACTTACTCATGTTGAGGGAGACCGCAGACACAACTAGATAGCAGACACAACTAGACAGCAGACACAATTAGACAGCAGGAGCAGCAAGTAGTAAAAGAGGTAACATAAAGCTGGTACAGCTGAACAAGCCATCAGAACACTATGGGAGGCTAGAAGTTATTCTGACATGGAGGAGGCAACTCCCCATTGGCATCCCTTTCTCCACATTCATATGTTTTATTAGTATTAGCATAATGCATGGGAATTGATAGAGGCAGAAATATTAGCGGTTCATTCAAACTCTCCAAGAAATGAAAATGATCCTCTCACCCACGGGTGGCTCGTCAACGTTTACTAAATGCTGTTCAGCTAGACGCCATCATTTTATAGACGTAGGAAATTTTTCTACTAGAGTCACACATCATGTATGCCAATTCTTAGTGGCATCAAATAGCTTAGCGAGAATGGAGAAAACAAAGCTTTCCTACCGCTCACTATTCACTACCGTAATAGCTAGCTTTTGCGCTAAGCGTTCCACGATGCTTGGAACGCGCTCCACTCTGAAAATGCATTATGAGTGTAATTTTTTATAGCTGATTCTAATGATAGCTATCATTTTTTGACACAATTTTCGAGGCCATTAGACTGCGGAAAATTATTCACTATCAAATCTAGTTCTGCAGTACAGTAATCATCTGCTACTTGTCTTTTCCTTCCATATTTTGCCGCTATTCTTCATGCTTATAGATATCTTATTTCATCTCTCAGATACATTTCCTCTTGAAACACAGAGAAAATTGTTGCGTATACAATTGTTGCGTATACAATTGTTGCGTATACAATTGTTGCGTATACATTGATAAGATACCACTAGCTCACGGAATTATAACCTTCTATGAGATTTCAGAGATTTCGGACGGCTCATGTGTGAATGGAGACAATTTGTTTGCATGAATAAATTTACTGAATCATCTTCTCCTGCGCCACAGTTCAACATGCTGAGCACGCCTGTCTACGTGTCAGGCTGAAGATACCAGAGAGTCTGTTATTTTTAGCTTCAAGAAGTCATAGCTAAGAACCCCTACCCCCTACGGCTCAGAACCCCTACCCCCTACGGCTAAGAACCCCTACAGCTAAGAACCCACACGGCTAAGATTATATCGTATTTGAGCTCAGCTCAGCAGGCTCTAACTAACTGATAAGCCACAGAAGAGAACATCAGAAAACCAGTAATGAAAATGTTGGCCCTATGTTTTGGCAGCTGAACTACAAGAGACTTGATATTGATCTTTAGACAAGTTAGACATTCCAATCCATAGATCTTCATACACTATGGATTCTGCTAATCTGTTTTGCAGCTGTTCATTCCAGCCTTACTTACGTGACACTGCGCTGTGAGCTGAACTCCATAGCAAGAGTGTTTCCGTTATCAATTCTAATTCCATTCCTTCAGAGGCTCTGCGGGACGCTGATAAAGCTGTAGAGATCAATGGCACCCACATTAGAGGCCTGATGAGGAGAGGCATTGCTCTCTACCACCTCGACAGACTGGAGCCTGCCCTGGAGAGCTTGAAGCTGGCCATGTCACTTAGTGGTATGGTACCTTCTTCAGATGAAATGACTAAATATGAAGATTCAAGATTTCGGGTTTTGATTCAATTTTGGTTGTTGATTTTGATTGCTATGTAGTTCAATTATTCAATCATCAGATTCATGAGATAAATAGCTGCGCTCATGTATTCTGGCAAGAAAATGGTCGCAAGCAAGTGGCAGCAATGCTATCCTAGATGTGGTAATCAAAAATGTGAAAAGGTAGATACATAATAAGCTATGTAAACATAGATGAACACTGTGGTTGTATTTATGGAGTAGAAAAACTATCAAGCCACACACTCTGTGCCTACAGATAATAGATTTTACAGACAGTCAATGATCAGCGATGCATCGGTTCACCTCTAGAAATGTCCTATAGAGAACCAGCACTACATTAGAACCAGCGCAACATCAGCACTAGCACAACATCAGTACTGCTTGAGTACAAGACAAGTAGGAGATGAGTCCAAAAATGGACAACACTGTGCATTTTTGTGATCTATCCCAACTCCATATGCACATACTCCAGGAGGTTTTTGTGGTGTGATTTTAAGTGCAATCTTTTCAATTATCAAAGTTGCAACAATTGATCACTCAACAATTTTTCAACCTTCACTAAGCTTTTTATGAAAGCTAGTGTGTGAACAAAGAATAAACAGTAAAATTAAAAACATAGCAAAAGCAGCTTTTAGCTTTCCTTTATACCAGTCATTGAGAATTTCAGCCATCCCAGCACTGATACCCCTATGTATTCTATAGAGTTGTCTCTGGTCACCAAAAAAGCACTATTGAGATATCTGTTATCCCACCGCTGACACCATATGTGTGATTGTGTTAACAGATTCTGACAAGTTGGTCAGCCAGTGGCTCGAGAAGTGTGAGGTTGCTCTGGAGAAGAAGCAGGCATCTGAGCCAGTGCCACCTCCTACGAAAGTTCCAACAACCCCTAAAGTGAAGTATGAATCAGATTTGCACACTGTTCAATGTTTTCATCAACACGGTCATCAGTGGAAGAATTAACTGTATCTTTATTATGCCTAGGTTTGATTGGTACCAGACTGATGGCAATGTCATCATAACGGTCCTCGTCAAGAAAGTGTGTCAGCAAGACTTCAAATACACGTCTACTGATGAACAGGTTTGACTTGGTTCTTTTACCTCCTTTATTCATTTTGATGGCTCGTCTAAACTACCCGCATCTCCTGCCTTCAACCTGATCTGTCCATGCTGCTATTAATTTCTCTCTTGCTTCCTCCATTGCCCATTCTCACCCTTCATGCACTCTGTGGAGTGCTGGCTGACAACAATGATGCACGTGTACAGAATATGACAGAATGTGACAGAATGTGACAGAATGTGGCAGGATGTGGCAGGATGTGACAGGATGTGACAGAATGTGACAGAATGTGACAGAATGTGACAGAATATGACAGAATATGACGAGTGTTCAATGATAGCTATTGATTGTGTTATAGTATCATCGCGAAACTGAAAGCAAAAGAGGGTAATTGTCTATTTCCCCCCCTGAAAGTTCTTGGAGAATTCTTAAATAATTCTTCAAGAATTCTTGAGAGCTCTTGAATAACTCTTAAGACTTCAGGGCATCTTCAAGACATCTTATTTTGAGCAATTTTAGGGCGGGGAAATAGACAACTACCCAAAAGAGAATTATCTGGTAAAAAACAAGTCAGAAAATAGGAAGAAATGGCCTACCTCTTTGCCTCCATACACACAACTGCGCAGAGCAACGGTCCAGCTAGCACTGAAGTGCTCTCTAGCAAGTACCCCCAACGCCAAGCATGCATTAATACACCCCTAGCATTGACTGTCATGTGACCTCGATCCAGCTGATGAAGTTCCGTACAGCTGCTATCGACCCCAGTATATCTAGGGACGCTTGCACTCTTCCGGTCTGTTCCTTTATAGCACGCTATCATTTCCTTCCTTGCAGCTGCACATGGAGCTCTTCATGCCAGACTTCGATACTCTCTGGTCACAATCATTCAACCTATCTCATCCTGTCAACAGCAGCAGGACGGCAGTAAAAATATTATCTACCAAGGTAAGACAACTACCACCGCATTAGTGACCAAGTCATCGAAACTTGTGTTTATTGTCATTAGAAATGATCTTATCGCCATGTGAGATCATTCAGTGCATTCAGTGCTGTCTTATTCAACTACTTGTCTACGTGTGTACCACACATCCTCATTCTCATTGTCTCTCAATCTGTTTGTCTGTCTGTTTGTCTAGGTGGAGGTGAAGTTATACAAACAAGAGTCGGTGCGCTGGAACTCTTTGGAGACTGGCTCTCAGCTGGATGCCATCAAACCAGCAACCACCTGTCAATCACAGCCTGCAGCATGTCAGTATACTAGTGTACTTCATCTGCCTCTCGCAGGCTTCATCTGTGGTTTCTTGGTAATGTAAATGTGATCGTTATAAGGAGGTTCTGTTTATAGCTTTATAGCTTAGAAGTGTTATCAAAACGTCGGTTTTAGTTATATGGAGCT
>ERZ1740065.3225-NODE-3225-length-10205-cov-10.863251_pt1 | contig 10205 bp, 8 predicted proteins | sample MGYA00581738_ERZ1740065 | MGnify/ENA primary metagenome ERZ1740065 (study PRJEB43018, sample SAMN04849749) | marine metagenome | isolation source: floating plastic debris | place: Pacific Ocean | collected 2008-09-01 | study: EMG produced TPA metagenomics...
GCGGTTCAACGCGCCACCCTGATTGCCGATACGCTCACCCAAGATGACTGGCAGCGGCTGATGGTACAGGGCGTTGACGTCATCGCAGAAAGCGGTCAGATTATCCGCGATCGCCCCCTCACTCTAACCACCCCAGCCCGCCAGCTCACCACGCGCGCCCTACTGCTAGCCACCGGCAATACGCCATCAATCCCCAATCTGCCAGGCTTATCAAGCGTTACCTACGACACGCCCCAAACCTTTTTGCAACGGCAAACTCTACCCACATCGGTCATCATTTGGGGCAGCGCTCCTTTGGGATTGGGGCTGGCTCAGAAGCTAAAACGGTGGGGTATCACCGTCACCCTGCTCACCCCCACCCCCCTGCTGTTACCGACCGCCGACCCCGAGGTGTCGCAATGGCTGGCAGCACAACTGCGAGCTGAGGGCATTGACCTCAGGTTGAGTACAGACCTTTTAGCAGTCACCCCCCAGCCAGAGGGTATCACCGTCAAGCTCGCCGATGCGCCGGTCACTGCCGCGTCTCTGGTCGTCGCGACTCCGCCTGTAGCCAATCTGATGCATCTGGGTTTGAAGACTTGTTTTGCAGACGATCGCCTCCTGAGGGTCAATGCCTTTTTGCAAACGGCCCATTCTCGCATCTATGCCTGCGGGGCCGTGCTCGGTGGCGACGACTTGCCGGCGATCGCCCGTCACGAAGCCCACTGCGCCGTCCACAACGCCTTATTCTGGAATCGTCAACGCATCGATTACAGCACAATTCCCTTCACGTTACCCACCCAACCCGCCGTGGCTCAGGTCGGCCTCACCGAACCGCAGGCGCGGCAGCGCTACAGCGACAGCCAACTGCTGGTTGCCCAGCAGCCCCTTGCTCAAAACCCGAAAGCGCAATGGCAAGCGACCACTGGGGGTTTTTGCAAACTACTGGCCCACCGCAACGGTCAATTAATCGGCGCTCATGGGATCGGCCCCGAAGCCACGGAATGGATTCAAACCGTGGCTTTGCTCATGGCACAAAAGACCCCATGGTGGCAGTTGGCCAACTTTCCGGCCCTGCCCGATAGCTTCACCGAGATCCTGCGACAAATCACTCAACAGTGGGAGCGCGATCGCTGGCAGCCGGGTGGTTGGCGCTACGACTGGGCCGAAAATTGGTGCAACTGGCGTCGCAGCCGCTAACCATCCCCCGTGAACCAGACTGCCAGCAGCAACTCACTCTCTGGATTCGGGATCGGTCACCGGCTGATCAACCGACAATTGTGAGATTGCCTCAGCCAGCTGAAAGTCTAGTTCAGTCAGGCCACCGGCATCATGGGTCGTCAAGGTCAGTGCCACTCGGTTATAAGTAATCACAATGTCAGGGTGATGGCCTAAAGCTTCTGCCGGGTCAACCAGCGCGTTGACAAAGGCGATCGCCGCCTCAAAATCAGCAAACGTCTGTTCGTAGAACAAAGATTCCCCATCCGTTGTCCATAGGGGCACAGCAGCCAGGCGCTGTTGAATTTCGGCCTCACTGAGGACAACCGGCACTGCTGAAGCTACCTGACGGACCTGATCATGACTATCCAGCAGCAGGGGCGACACATCAGCAGGGAAAGATGGGGGCAACAGAACCAAGCTGAGCAAAAGATCCATATAGGCCACCATTAGAACAGTGATAAACCCCTGCAGTTTCCGGCATTCCCGGTGAGGAGGTCAACTTTTAACAATCCATGCGGTGAGGCTCACCAAGCGCCAACAGCAAAGGGGAGACGGTTAGTGACCGTCTCCCCTTGATCAGCCGTCAGTTACCAGCGTTAGCCAAATCGGCCCGTGACGTAATCGCGAGTGGCCGTTTCCTTGGGGTTCCCGAAAATCTCTTGGGTATCGTTGAACTCGGCAAGATAGCCCACCTTGCCACCCGACTCAGTCGGCACCGCGTTAAAGAAGGCCGTCTTGTCCGCCACGCGGGTCGCCTGCTGCATATTATGCGTCACGATGACGATGGTGTATTTCTCACGCAGCTCCATCATCAGCTCCTCAATCTTGAGGGTCGAGATGGGGTCAAGGGCTGAGCAGGGTTCATCCATCAGCACCACCTCAGGATCTACTGCGACGGCCCGCGCAATACAGAGGCGCTGCTGCTGCCCCCCTGAGAGCGAAAAGCCACTTTCTTGCAGCTTATCTTTTACTTCGTCCCACAGCACTGCTCGCTTGAGCGATCGTTCGACAATGGCATCCATCTCATCGTCACTGCCCTTAAAGCCATTGATTCTCGGCCCATAGGCGATGTTGTCGTAAATCGTTTTAGGAAATGGGTTCGGCCGCTGAAACACCATGCCGATGCGACGTCGCACTTCCACCGGGTCAATGTCAGGGTCATAGAGATTTTGACCGTGGTACAGAATTTTGCCCGTCAGATGGAAGACCTCAATCAGGTCATTGAGTCGGTTTAAGCAGCGCAGAATGGTACTTTTACCACAGCCTGAAGGGCCAATGAAAGACGTGATCTGGTTGCGTGGAATCTCCATCGACACGTCGCGCACGGCTTTATAACTGCCGTAGTAGATGTCACAGTCTTCAATTTTAAAGACGGTACTCGTCTTAGTCTGATTGGTCTGAGCAGCCACTTGTTCCACCATGAAAATTCACTCCCTGTATCACCTGTATCCAAGATGCTCGCGCTAGTAAGTTTTTCGACGGGTCACGACCCGCGCAATGATGCTGGTCAATAAGACCAAAAGTACCAGAATCAAAGACCCGGCCCACGCTAACTCTTGCTGAGGGGGGAACGGCACAATCGCGAAGTTGTACACCAGCACTGACAGGGTGGCAATCGGCTGGAGGATACCGTTGGGCCAGAAGGAAGAAAAGAGCGCGGTAAAAATCAGTGGAGCTGTCTCACCGGCAGCCCGGGCGATCGCCAGCGTCACCCCCGTCAAAATTGAGGGGATCGCGGCGGGCAATACAATTTGCAGCACCGTTTGATAGCGGGAGGAGCCCACCCCAATCGAAGCCCATCGAATCTCTTGGGGAATGATGTTGAGCGCTTCGTCAGTGGTACGAATAATCGTCGGCAGCATCAACACCGCCAGCGCCACCCCCCCGGCTACCGCCGAGTACCCTGTCAGCCCCGTACGCACCAGCAATGCGTAAACAAACACCCCTGAAATAATCGAAGGCACGCCGCTCAAAACGTTCGTAAAGAAACGCACCCATCGGGCCACCTGACCGTCTTTACTAAATTCAGAAAGATAGACCGCCGCCATCACACCAAAAGGTACCGAGATGAGGGTAGCGAGCGCGACCACAATCAGCGTGCCAATAATCGCGTTGGCAATGCCACCACCCTCTAACCCAGGCGGAGGGGGCAGCTCAGTAAAGAGGGCTGGCGTAATACTACCGGCCCCCTGAATCGTCACAAACGCCAACACCAGCACCAAAGGAATCAGCGTGATCACCACGCAGAGAGCCGATAGCCCCGTCATAATGATGTTAAAGATGTCGCGAGGGCGAGAAGAATTCTTGCGTAGGCTCGCGAGTGTGGTCGATTCTGGGGATGTTCCGCTAAAGCTCGTCATAGGTTTTGGGATTCAATGCAACTACTCAAAAGGTGTCGGTTAGTCATATTTAGCTTTGACATTGCTCACAATGACCTGGGCCAAAATGTTGACCACCAGCGTCATAATCACCAACACGAACGCGGCATACATTAAGGCCGACACTTGTAACCCTTTTGCTTCCGCAAACTGGTTAGCGAGCAGCGAGGCAATCGTGTTGCCCGGTTCGAGCAGGGACAAACTAATTTGGTTAGAGTTACCAATCACCATGGTGGCCGCCATCGTCTCGCCCATCGCCCGGCCCAAGGCCAGCATGATGCCCCCCACAATGCCAGAGACCGCCGCCGGAATGAGCACCCGAAAGATCGTGCCCCAGCGCGTTGCACCAATGCCCAACGAAGCCTGTCGCAGGTCAGGCGGCAACGACGCGAGAGAGTCTCGCGAAATCGCAGTGATGATCGGCAAAATCATAATCGATAAAATCAGCGCTGCGGTCAGCATACTCGGCCCAATGAACTGCAGGCCGAATAAGCCAAAGAACCACTTCATGGCGGGAATTAAGACAAAAATGCCCCACAGACCGTAGACCACGCTGGGAATTGCCGCCAACAGCTCAATCATGAATACCAGGACGGTGCGGATTTTAAGCGGAATGAAGTTTTCGCTGAGAAAAATCGCCACGCCTAGACCTAACGGCACCGCGATTAACAAGGCGAGAAAAGCACTCACCAACGTACCGTAGATCATCGGCAGCGCCCCGTAGGCGTCTTGCACTGGGTTCCAGGTACTCGCGGTCACGAACTGCAAGCCAAATTCTCGAATCGCCGGGATCGCTGCCATCAAAATAATGAAGGCGATCGCCAGCAGCAACAAACCAGTTCCGATCGCGAAGGCTGTCGTCAGACCGACGAAAAAGCCATCAAATTTCTTTTCTCCAGCCGTCCGACTACGGGTGTTGGGAACATCTGAGGCGGTCACAGTGCTATCTTCTCCTCGACAAACCAATAAAATCTCAGCGATCTAGAGAGTCATCTGATCGTTGCAGGGGGCTCAGCCAGACTCTGCAGACTTTCTGGAATCGCGCTCACCACCAGCATGACAGTCAGCGCGATTCTCATCAAACAAAAAAAGGGGGCGCTGCCCCCCTTTTGTCAGACTATTTACTCAACGGTGATTTCATAGTCAGGGCTGATGCCATCAGCGGCAGCCGCGACCTTTTCACGCACGCTGGGGGGCAGCGCCACGTAACCCAAGTCAGGAGAAATATCCTGACCTTCGTTGAGACCATACTCAACCATCACCTCAACCGCTTTCGCGAGTTCAGGATCTTCGTAGTTTTCATATACCAACATCCAGGTGTAGGTGACGATGGGATAAGAGGTATCACCTTCAGGGTCAGTAATGAAAGCGCGAAGGTTCTCAGGCAGCTCAACCGCATCCAAAGTCGCGGAAGCCGACTCACCAGTAGGCGTCACAAAATTACCCGAGGAGTTTTCTAGCGCAGCAACCGCCAAGCCGTTGTTGCTGGCATAGCCATACTCAACGTAGCCAATGGCCCCTTCAGTTTGCTGAATTTGAGCGGTAATACCCTCATTCCCTTTGCCGCCGATGAAGCTACCGGTAGTGGGCCATTCAACGGTTTTGCCTTCACCAATTTGGCTCTCAAAGTCAGGGCTGATAGCGCTAAGGTGCTTGGTAAAGACGCCCGTTGTGCCACTACCGTCAGAGCGATGCACCACGGTGATATCAGAATCGGGGAGGTCAGCGTCGGGGTTGGCCTCGACGATCGCCGGGTCACTCCAGCTAGTGATGTTACCGAGCAAGATGTTGGTGTAAACCTCACGGGGCAGATTTAACTCATCAACGCCGGGCAGGTTGTAGGCCAACACGATGGCTCCAGCCGCCATTGGCAGCAAGATAGCGCCGTCTTCAATCGCCGCAATTTCTTCATCATCCATAGCCACGTCGCTGGCCCCGAAGTTCACGGTTTCTGCCGTAAACTGCTCAACGCCAGCGCCACTACCGACAGACTGATAGTTGACCTGGAGCTCAGGCACTTTTTTGTTGAGCTCGACAAACCAGTTCTGGTACAGCGGCGCGGGGAAAGACGCCCCGGCACCAGTCAAAGAAACGTTGCTATCAAAGATTTTCTCACCAGCGACCTCTTCGCCGGATGCAGCCGTTTCGGTGCCTTCACCGGCATCAGTGGTCGTGGTCGTACCGCCGCCACAAGCTACCAAGCCCACGACTAGGGCCAAAGCAGCCGCCTTTCTCAAATCAATCTGCGTAGCAAACTTCTGAAGCATAGCCAATTCCACTCTGTTCTTTTTGGTCAAAGTATATGAACGTTCGTCCGATGCTCTTGAATGAGATAATCACCGCAAGAGATCGCGCTCTACTGAATATCAAACCTCTGACTTTGTCAGCGGCTAGAGACTTAAACCCTAGCCACTATTAAAGCAGGATTCCAAAACAACTCAGAGATATCTATATCACACTGAGACGCTTCAAAGATACACCTAAAAATCTGAAGTCGATAGATACCTTCACTTAAGATATATCACCTCAAAAATACTAGATTAGGGGGTCAGGGTAAAGAATAGATGAAGAGGAGATTAAGGCCTCGGCCGAGGAGGGCAAAACCCACCAGAGTATAGAGCCCGCCCCTAATAATCGGACATAAGAAATCGGCAAAAATCGCTCAAAGCATCTCTATTCACACCCTTTTGCTATATTACGTAGTCCTCATCCCAGAGGTTGGAAATGTCTAGACATTTCCAACCTCTGGGTATTTTACGAAACGAGAAATTACTTTTAACTTCAAGTAAAATCTGACTAAAATCAGCTGCAGCAATCATCCCAGCATGAATCTTAAAGTATTGTTATTTGTACTTGCTGAAACATAAATTCTTTTGAGGATTCCGACTCACTCACGACTAACGTCTGGAATCATAATTGTGTCGATACTCAGTCTCTCACTCTAAGATGATGAAGACTTCAAAAAGCTCTTTTTTCCTCGCATTGGTCGGTGTCGGAGTGACTGTCGTTGGTTGCTCTTCTTCCACCAACTCTCTCAGTTCGACCGATCTGCCCATCACCATTGATGGCTCCAGCACGGTCTACCCGATTACGACCGCGATCGCCCAGCAGTATGCCGCGACCAACGCACTTGATGCCGAGATCGCCGTTTCGTTTTCGGGCACCGGCGATGGCTTCGAAAAGTTCTGTGCCGGTGAGACGATGATTAATAATGCGTCTCGCCCCATCAGCAACGAGGAGATGCAGGCCTGCGGCGACGCCAAAATTCGCTATTTTGAGCTCCCCGTTGCCTTCGACGCCATCACAGTTGTCGTTCACCCCGAAAATACTTGGGCTGAGGACATCACCGTTGAAGAACTCAAAACGGCCTGGGCCGAATCGGGTCAGCGCGACGTCACCAATTGGCAAGATATTCGCAGCAGTTGGCCCAGTGAACCGATCGCCCTCTACGGCCCTGGTACAGCCTCCGGCACCTACGATTACTTTTCAGAAGTGATTTTGGGAGAAGACACCCCCAGCCGCAGCGACTATATCGCCAGTGAAGACGACGAACTATTAGCCCAAGGCGTCGAAACGAATCCCAATGCGATGGGATATTTTGGCTTTGCCTACTTCGAAGCCCATGAAGGCGATCTCAACGCCCTAGCGGTCGACGGGGTTACCCCAACCCAAGAAACGGTTGAGAACGGCGAATATCAACCTCTGTCGCGACCCCTGTTTATCTATGTCAATGCGCAGGCAGCACAGGAGTATCCGGCACTGCAAGCATTCGTGCAGTTCTACCTAGAGAATGCCCCTAGCACCGTTGAAACGGTAGGCTACGTGCCTTTGCCTCAAGAGGGGTACGAAGTGGCCCTCACCCAGTTTTATCGCGGCAAGGTGGGCACTGTGTTTGATGGCCAAATGCAGCCCGGTTTGACCATCGGTGAGCTGTTGAGTCGCCGCGCCGAGTTTTAAGGGAATTTCCCAGAAGTAGCGGTCTGATCGCAGGGGTTTGGCAATGCCAAACCCTTACCGAAAGCGGTTCTATCCTGGGAGGATTTGAGCCCAGACCGCCCAGGGTCAAAACTCAATATTGTCCGGCGTACGCGGAAACGGAATCACATCGCGGATGTTATTCATCCCGGTCATGAATTGAATCAGCCGCTCAAACCCTAAGCCAAACCCGGCGTGGGGCACCGTACCGTAACGTCGCAAATCGAGATACCACCAGTAGGCATCCAGCGGCAACCCGGCCTCACCGATGCGCGTTTCTAGCACATCCAGGCGTTCCTCTCGCTGGGATCCGCCAATGATCTCGCCAACCTTAGGCGCGAGCACATCCATCGCCGCCACGGTTTTTTGGTCGTCATTGAGCCGCATATAAAAGGCTTTAATCGCCGCCGGGTAATCCGTCACGATCACTGGCTTTTGAAATAGCTCTTCCGCTAGATATCTTTCATGCTCTGACTGCAGATCAATGCCCCATTCCACCGGAAATTCAAATTTCTTGTCCGTTTTCAGCAGCTGGTCGACCGCTTCGGTATAGGTAATCCGAGCAAATTCGTTATTGATAATGTTGTCTGCCGTCGCCAGTACCGAGTCATCAATGCGCTGGTTGAAGAAGGCCATGTCGTCTTCACACTGATCCAGCACCGCTTGAAAGAGGTATTTGAGAAAGTCCTCAGCCAAATCCATGTTGCCGAGCAGATCACAAAAGGCCATCTCGGGCTCAATCATCCAAAACTCGGCCAGGTGGCGAGACGTATTGGAATTTTCAGCCCGAAAGGTGGGGCCAAAGGTGTAGACGTTGGTGAACGCCATCGCCATGATTTCGGCTTCGAGCTGGCCGCTCACGGTCAAATACGCCGGTTTGCCAAAGAAGTCTTGCGCTAGATCAACCGCCTGATTATCCACCAGCGGCGGCTGCTTCAGATTCAGATTCGTAACGGTGAACATCTCCCCTGCGCCTTCACAGTCACTCGCCGTCAAGATGGGTGTGTTGACCCACATATACCTACGATCGCGAAAAAACTGATGCACCGCTTGAGCCGCCTCATTACGGACACGAAACACCGCCCCGAGGGTATTGGTGCGCGATCGCAGATGGCCCAGCGTACGCAAGAACTCAAAGCTGTGGCGTTTCTTTTGCAGCGGGTAGGTTTCGTCCGCACTACCAAAAACGGTAATTTGCTCCGCCTTGACCTCAATACGTTGTCCCTTGGCAGGCGATTCGACTACGGTGCCCACAATCTCGACGGAAGCACCAGTGGAAATTTGCGCCATGATGGCGTCATAATCGGCCAAGTCGGCATCGGCCACAATCTGCAGACCGCCCATGCAAGAGCCATCGTTGACGTTGATAAAGCAGAGGGATTTTTGGGCTCTTTTGGTGCGCACCCAACCCTGCAGGGTCACGGAGTCACCCGGCTGACCCGATTTGAGCAGATTAGCAATACGTATAGCAGCCATGTCGATAAAACAAACAACGTGTGGAAAGGCAGAAAAGCAGTCTAGAGCTACGGTAGCGCAGTTGCTGAATCGGAAGAAACATCGCGATGTAAAGTATCCTCAGCAAGCCGAAGAATCCCATCAGCTTACTCGGCAGTTCTAACAGTCTTGCTGCAGCTGCAACCGCACTTTCAGGACAAGACTGGAATTCGACTGCTCGAACGGCTTCCGACCAACCGTTTTGAGCATTTGCGCACAAAACACTCAACCACCGGAACAGGGTTCCATCAGCTCAATGCGGTTGCCAAAGGGGTCTGATACGTATATTCGATGGTAATTCTCTAATGGCTCATCATCGATGATGTCTATGTTGTACACCTTGAGCTGCTCAATCAGGCCCACCAAGTCAGTGACTAGCAGCGCTGGATGGGCTTTACGAGCTGAGCGAAAGTCTCTCTCTACTCCGAGGTGAATCTTAACCACTTCATTCTCGAACCAGACACCTCCCCGCTTTGCCAGTTTTGGGGGCTTCGGCACCTCCGGTATTCCCAGCACACCCGAGTAGAACGCACGGGCGGCATGCTCTTCCCCTGGAGGCATCGCCAGCTGGACATGTTCGATACCGACTACTGGCATGACATCACCAAAGTTTCTCAGCGCAGAAATAGACCATAAACTCGTACACAAATGTCACAAGGGGACTAACCCAATCCAAGGGTATCGGCTTAAAACCGCTAGTTGAGCGGCTGCTTACCGCGATCGCCCCCACCGTCTCTAAGCTCCGGCGATCGCCTTCAAAATCCACCCTAAAACGATCCCGATCCCGCCAAAGCGCACCGCTTGCCAAAAAGGCTCCTGCAGCGCTTGCCAATCAAACAGCTGACTTTCGAGCTGTAGTTCTAGCGTCTCTAGACGGTGCTGCAAGCTACTAATCTCTTGCGTGCTGAGACCAGGCATTTGCAACTGCTGTTCGATTTGGCGTTGCTGCTGCAACAGAGCTCGCTGCTGCTCAAACCGCTGCCTCAAGACCACGATTGACGTTTCTAACTGAGTCAGATCGGCGTCAAACGTTTGCCAATCTTGTTCAGAAGAAGAGGGAGAAAACGCTCCTAAACTCGACGAGCGGGCCCCCCGCAATATGTGACGACCTAGACGCCTCAATCGGCGATTCATATGCACAATGGAAGATAACAGTAG
>ERZ1740065.3226-NODE-3226-length-10205-cov-6.906404_pt1 | contig 10205 bp, 8 predicted proteins | sample MGYA00581738_ERZ1740065 | MGnify/ENA primary metagenome ERZ1740065 (study PRJEB43018, sample SAMN04849749) | marine metagenome | isolation source: floating plastic debris | place: Pacific Ocean | collected 2008-09-01 | study: EMG produced TPA metagenomics...
AGTTGCAATTTGTTGATCTGTTTCAAAGCCCGCTAACATGCCCGAATTACGCCGCAGGTGCAAAATTGGATCAAAAAAACTTTGTTTTTGCTGCAATGCATCCATTTTACGCAGCACGCCGTATACATCGGACCAAGACGAAAAACACCGGACACCTCATTTATGCCTTTCGAAGCACTGACCACCGGCACTTTTGCTCCCTTCGACACATACAGGCCGAGCCGGAATATCGCGGTGATCGGTGGCGGTATCTCGGGCATGGGGGCCGCCTTCATGCTCAGCAAGGACTGCCGGGTCACGTTGTTCGAATCCGAACCGCGCCTCGGCGGTCATGCGCGCACCGTCATGGCGGGCAAGCGCGGGGATCAGCCGGTGGATACCGGGTTCATCGTTTTCAACCACGCGAACTACCCTTTCATGTCCGCCCTGTTCGACCAGCTGAACGTGCCGGTCGTGAAGTCCAACATGAGCTTTGGCGCGTCGATCGATGGCGGGCGGCTGGAATATGCGCTGACCTCGCTGGACGCACTTTTCGCCCAGAGAAAGAATGCCGTTACCCCCGCGTTTCTCGGCATGGTGCGCGACATTCTGCGGTTCAACAAGAACGCCATGGCGGTGGCCGAGGACCGCAGCCTGAGCCTTGCCGACTTCCTGCGCAAGCTTGGCACTGGCACCTGGTTTCGTGATCACTATCTCTTGCCGCTTTCGGGGGCCATCTGGTCGACGCCCACCGAGAAGATCATGGATTTCCCGGCCTATGCGATGGTGCAATTCTTCAAGAACCACGCGTTGCTCGGCGTGCACGGGCAGCATCAATGGTACACCGTCAATGGAGGCTCGACAGAGTATGTGAGCCGTCTGGAGGCCGCGTTGACGGCGGCGGATGTCGATATCCGGCTGGGCGCACCGGTCCAGTCAGTGACGCGCGGTCCGGGCCATGCGGTCGTGCGCGCCTGGGGTGGAGAGCCGGAAGTGTTCGACGAGGTGATTTTTGCCACTCATTCGGATGATACGCTGCGGCTTCTGGGTGACGCCAGCGCGGAGGAGGCGAAAGCTCTCGGCGCGATTGCCTATCAGCCGAATGACATCGTCTTACATGCGGACACCAGCATCATGCCGAAACGCCGAAAAACATGGGCCAGCTGGGTCTACACCGAGGACAAGGCCGCGCAATCGGACCGGATTGATCTGACGTACTGGATGAATTCCCTGCAACCGATTCCGATGGATGATCCGCATTTCGTCACGCTGAACACGAAACGCACGATCCGCGAGGAGCTGATCTATGACGCGGTGACCCTGCGCCACCCGGTCTATGATCTGGCCGCCTTGCAGGCACAGAAAGAGGTTCAGTCGTTCAACGGGACACGGAACACCTGGTTCTGCGGTGCCTGGATGAAAAACGGGTTTCACGAGGATGGTCTCGCAAGCGCGGTCGACGTGGTGCGGGCGCTGCGGCTGGTGCATCAGGAGAGGGTTGCGGCTGAATGACGGCACGGGTCGATCATATCGCGGGTCAGACCTTTCACGGGCGCAAGGGGGCGGTGGAAAACGCCTTCCGCTACTCGGTGGACTACGTGCTGCTGGATGCGGAGGCTGAGGTCTGTGGCCCGCGCCTCTTTGCCCGGAACGGTCCCGGTCTCACGTCTCTGCATGACGTGGACCATGGCGGGCCGCCAAAGGCAGGGCGGGGGGCGCCCTGGGTCCGCGAGGTGTTGCAGGAGCATCAGATCACCGGCGTTGCCCGCATCGACCTGCTTGCCCAGCCCCGGATGCTGGGGCATGTGTTCAACCCGGTCAGCTTCTGGCTGTGCCGCTCGGTCGATGGCGCGCTGATCACCGTCATTGCAGAGGTGAGCAACACATTCGGCGACCGGCACAGCTACCTGTGTCACCATCCGGATCTGAGGCCCATCGGGCCAAGCGATACGTTGCGGGCCAGCAAGATTTTCCATGTCTCCCCATTTCAGCCGATTGAAGGCGGATACAGTTTCCGTTTCGACATCACCGATCAGCGCATCGGCATCTGGATCGACTATGCCCGTGGCAATGGCGGGCTGATCGCCACGCTGACCGGCAAGCGCAAACCGCTGACCAACCGTGCGATCCTGCGCTCTGCCCTGCGGCGTCCGCTGGGCGCGCGACGGGTGCTTGCCCTGATTCACTGGCAGGCCCTCAAGCTCTGGATCAAGGGCGCGCGGTATCGTGCCCGCCCGGTGCCGCCTGAAAACGAGGTATCGCGGTGACGCAGCAACACGAGCGTCTGCCCGCGTATTCGCTTTTTGCTGCCCTGCTCGCAGCCGCCGGGCTGCCGATCTACATCCATGCGCCCAAGTTCTACGTGGATGAATACGGCGTCTCTCTGGCGGCACTTGGGGCCGTGCTCTTCGGCCTGCGGTTGCTGGATGTGGTGCAGGACCCGCTGCTGGGCAAACTGGCCGAAATTCTGCGGGATCGCCGTGCCATGGCCGTCGCGGCGGGATGTGCCGTGATTGCGCTGGCGATGGTGGGGCTCTTTGCCATCCCGCCGCTGCTGCCGCCGCTGCTCTGGTTTGGCCTGACGCTGACCCTGGTGTTTTCCGCCTTCAGCTTTCTGACCATCAATTTCTACGCCCAGGGGGTGATGAAGGCGACGCAGATCGCCGGGCAGGGGCATTTTCGCCTCGCGCGCTGGCGTGAAAGCGGCGCCCTTCTGGGGGTCTGTGTCGCGGCGGTGGCGCCGGTCGCCCTGGCGTCCGCCTTTGATGCCCCCTTTGCCTGGTTCGCTTTTGGCTTTGCAGCGCTCGCGCTGGGGGCGGCACTGGCCATGCGGCGCGAATGGAGCACGGCGGGATTGGCCGCCTCGACCGGGTTCGGTACTGTTCTGCGCGATCCGCTGGCCCGCCGCCTCTTGCTGATCGCACTGGTCAATGCCGCCCCGGTTGCGGTCAGCTCCACGCTGTTCCTGTTCTTTGTCGAAAGCAAACTGGATGCCCCGGGGTTCGAGGGCCCCTTGCTGCTTGTCTTCTTCCTGTCCGCGGCGGCGGCGGCCCCGTTCTGGGGCGCGATGGCAGAACGCTTTGGCCCGAAACGCGTGTTGATGGTCGCGATGGTCCTCGCGATCTGCTCCTTTGGGCTGACCTTGACACTCGGGCCCGGGGATTGGTTACTCTTTGCCATCATATGCGTTACATCGGGTGCCACGCTGGGGGCTGATCTGACGCTCCTGCCGGCCATTTTTGCCAATCGCATGGCACGGATATCCCCTTCGGCGGCGGAAGGATTCGGTCTGTGGTCCTTCGTGTCAAAGCTCACGCTGGCCTTTGCGGCCGTCACCCTGTTGCCGATGCTGGAACGCGCGGGCTTTCAGAGCGGCAGTGCGTCACAGAACGCGCCCGAAGCGCTCGCACTTCTGGCGCTGCTCTATGCCGCTGTTCCTTGTGTTCTGAAGGTGATCGCCATTGCGCTGCTGGCCCTCACCGATCTGAGAGAGGTCTGAGACGATGAGTGCATGGCTCTTCCTGTTGATCGGCGCTTTCGCGGTGCTCCTGATTGCCGTCTTGCTGAGGCGGATGCTGGGTTTCGTCGCGCAGCGGCCCGAAGATTACGAGGACGGGACACCGGATTTCGACGTCCGCGAGCACCTCAATGGGCCGATCCTTTGCGAAGGGGTGATCTACGGGCCGACAGGTCGGGTCAGCAGCCGCTTCGTTGCAGATTTCGATGCGTCCTGGGACGGCAATACAGGCTCCATGAAGGAGCGGTTCCACTATGATGACGGCAGCGTGCAGGACCGCGAATGGCATCTGCGGGTGGATGAGAACGGTGCTATTCGGGCAACGGCGGAGGATGTGGTGGGCCAGGGATCGGGGCGGCAGACCGGCCCCACGGTTCTTCTGAAATACCGGATCAGACTGCCCGAAGGCTCCGGCGGTCACGTGCTGGATACTGTGGACTGGATGTATCTGACGCCGAACGGCACGATCATCAACCGGTCCCAGTTTCGGAAATTCGGGATCAAGGTGGCGGAACTGGTTGCAACGATGCGGCCAAAGGAGCCCTCATGAAGCAATGGCAGGGCAAGAGATACTGGCTTGTCGGCGCCGGGGATGGTTTGGGCGCCGCGCTGGCCAGACGATTGAGCGAGGCCGGGGCGCACGTGATTGTCTCTGCCCGGTCCGAGGACAAGTTGAAAGCGCTGGTGGACGACCTGCCGAGGGATGGCTCCTATCAGACCGTGGATGTCGCGGATGATCAGAGTGTCGCGCAGGCGGCAGAGGCGGTTGGTCTGGTTGATGGCGTGGTGTTTCTTGCCGGGGTCTATTGGCCGTTTGGCGCGCAGGAGTGGCATGCGGAACAGGCCACGGCGATGGCGGATATCAATTTTACCGGCCTGATGCGGGTTATGGGGGCCGTCGTCCCCGAGATGGTGCGGCGCGATGCCGGCCACATTGTCATCACCGGCAGTCTGAGCGGGTTTCGCGGGCTGCCGGGCTCCATCGGGTACACGGCGTCCAAGGCTGGCACGATGTCGCTGGCTGAATGCATGTATGCCGATTTGCGCCAGACCGGTGTGCAGGTTCAGGTGGCGAACCCCGGGTTCATCAAGACTCAGTTGACGGACAAGAACGATTTCAAGATGCCGTTTCTGATGACGCCGGAAGAGGCTGCGGAGCACATGTTCCAACATATGAATGGCAACAGCTTCAAGGTGAGCTTTCCGCGTCTGTTTTCGCTGGTGTTCCGGGGCAGCCAGTTGCTGCCGGACTGGCTCTATTTTCGGATCTTTTCCTGAGCGGCAGGCGGGTGGCACCGCCTCCCCTCTCGGCGATGTCGGCGTCACCTGCCGGGCAGCGGGCGGGCATATTTTTGGAACAATGAAGAGGCAGGTGGTCAGAGCCGGTTCAGGTGGTCGTGGAAGGTTTGGGCGGCGCGGGTCCAGACGGGGGCGTCCGGATTGCCGAGGGTCTTGAGAGTGGGGAGCAGTTGCGCGGCGTAATCTTCACTGCTTTCCAGTGGCAGCATCGAGGGCAGGTTGTCGATGGCGGTGACATCCAGCACCGGCGCATCGTGCACACGCAGGGCCGGTTCGGCCCATGTCGTGGTCCGGTCATAGACCTTGACGGGAGAGAAATCGCTGTCGGGATCGCAGGCGATATCGCCGATCACGCACAACCTGCGGGCGCGGGTTGTGGCATCTGCGGGTACAAAGACCGGCGTGCCTGGGCGTGCAAGGATGCAGTTGAAGAAGAGATCATGGGCCAGGACCTCGGGGAAGGGTCCGCCGGAAGCGGTTTCAGCAATGTCCCATTTGGTGGTTGCAACCCCCATCGCGGTACAGAGATCGGCGGCCCCGGTGCCCACGCGCCCCAGCGCTCCGATGATCAGGGCAGTGGGCCGATGGGTACCGGTTGCCACCAGCGCGGCTTGCAGATCGGAGAGCAGATGCGTGGCACTGGGATAAGCGTTGATGGGCCCCGCGATCCCGCCGTTTTGCTGTGCAGCCCAGCATGTGAGCGCGACGGCAGCACCGGCATAGCCCGCCCAATAGCCGAAGGCGGCGAGGCGGCGGCCGTCCGCATCGGTGAGGTATTCCAGATCGAGCAGGGTGCCGCCGCCGGCCTTGAAGCGATGCAGGAGGCGCAGGCCCGCGGGCTGGCCCTTGAACGCGTGGCCGAACATGATGTGGCGGTGTGGCAGAGGCGTGTCATCGTCGGGCAGCTCTTTCAGGCCGAAGATGATGGCGGCCGTCGGGGCGGCGGGCCACGTGTGGCTCGGCTCCATCTTGCAGCCTGCCTCGGCGTAAGCGCCGTCGGCGATGACGCGGCTGGAGGATTTCTCGACGCTGACGGTGATGCCCGCAGCCATCAGCGCCGCGGCACCGTCCGGCGTGAGGCCGACGCGGGTTTCATTGTCGCGCTGCTCGGCCCGGACCCAGAGGTGGGTCATCAGAGCATGCCCTTGGATTTGACCGCTTGCACGGCGGGTCGGGCGTTCATCCGGTCGAGGTAGGCGGTGATCTCGGGGAAGTCGGTGAGGGAGACCTCGTCGCGTTCAAGCCAGCTGCACAGCATGTAGGCATAGGGATCGGCGATGGAGAAGTCGTCGCCCAGCACATAATCGCCTTCGAGGCAGTCGGTGGTGAAGTAGCGCGCGTTTTCCGCCATGTTTTCGGGGGTTTTTGCGATCATATCGTCGAAGCTTGACTTCTTTGTCGCCCAGCGGTCACCGCGGCGCATATGGGCGTGGTTCACGTGCATCGTGGAGCCGAGGAAGTACATGACGCTGCGCATCTGGGCGGCGCGTTCGGGATCGCCCGGCACGAGGCCCGCGCCCGGGGCGAGGGCGGCGATGTAGTCAAGCAGCGCGCCGGTTTCGGTCAGCACCGTGCCGCTGTCTGTTTCCAGAGTGGGCACGCGGCCCTTGGGATTGAGCGCGAGATAAGCGTCGCCTTTCTGCTCGCCCGCGCTGAAATCAACCGGTACGGCCTCGTAGGGCAATCCCGCCTCTTCCAGCGTGATGGCGACGGCGATGGAGATGGTGCGGGGGGCGTAGTGCAGGCGCATGAGAGGGTCCTTTACACGTGGGTCTGGGCGTAGTGACGGTCGGGCGCTTCGAGGTGGGGGATGGCGTTGAACATCGTGGGCGAGAGTGTGCCGCCGATGGGAAAGAGCCGGTGCTGCGAGGTGTTGTAGATCGCCAAAGCCATCTGTGCCATGGCGGTGATGTCGAGGCGCAGCACCTGCCGCATCGCCATGGAAATCAGACCGCCGGAGGTGACGACCAGCGCGGGGCCGTCGCCCTCGGCAATCTCGGTCAGCGCGGCGCTGACGCGGGCCTCGAAGTCTGCAAAACGATCGGGGGCGCCGTCGATCCTGTCGTCCTGCCAATACTGGAAGACCAGCGGCAGGTGTGTGGTGAAGCTGGCGTTGTCCGTGGGGAAGGGGATATCGTGTTCGTCTTCCAGCGCGCGGGCGAGCGTGAGGTACTCGAGTTCGTTGAGGCGTGCGTCGCGTGTGGGTTCCAGGCCCGTGTTCATCGAGGTCGCGGTTTCGACGTGGCGTTTGAGCGTGCCGGTGTAGAGCCGCGCGTGGTGCTGGCCGCGCGCGTGCAAATGCGCACCGAGCCAGGCGGATTGCTGGTGGCCGAGTGGGCTCAGCTTGTCGTAGCTTGCTTCGTCCTGTGCGCCGGAATTGGCCTGACCGTGGCGTATGAGGGTGATGTGGGACATGGGTGCTTTCGTGTGGATCACATCTTCTTAGGCGAGCGGCCGCGTGGAGGGAAGAGCGTGGTCCATTCCGTCGAGAGACATGGCGAGGGTTTGTTGTGCCTCCGGCGGGCATATTTTGGGAACAATGAAGCAACCGGTGCCTCTTATCGGAAACGCAGGTGCCGTGAATTCCGCGTGAGGTGTCGGGATTGGGGCTACGGGATGAGACGTCTTGGCGGTATAGTAAAGCGGAATTTTGTGGGAGGTCTGAGTGATGATTGGCAAAATCACCTTTGTGCTGGACGGTGAGACCGTCACCGCTGAGGCGGGCGCGACCATTTGGGAGGTTGCGAACGGTCGCGGTCTGGTGATCCCGCATTTGTGCCACAAGCCTGCGCCGGGGTATCGGCCCGATGGCAATTGCCGTGCCTGCATGGTGGAGATCGAAGGTGAACGCACGCTGGCGGCTTCCTGTATCCGGGAGCCCTCCGAGGGGATGGTCGTGACGACCAATTCCGCGCGGGCGGAAGGGGCGCGCAAGATGGTCGTTGAGATGCTTCTGGCGGACCAGCCGGAGCAGGAGGTGGCCCACGACCGCTCCAGCCACCTGTGGGAGATGGCGGCGCTGAATGGCGTGTCCGAGAGCCGTTTTCCGAAGCTGGAAGAGGGGCGCATCCCGCTGCTCGATGACAGCCATGTGGCGATGTCGGTGAACCTCGATGCCTGCATTCAGTGCGGGCTCTGTGTGCGGGCCTGCCGTGAGGTGCAGGTCAATGATGTGATCGGCATGGCGGGGCGGGGGCATGACGCTTACCCGACCTTCGACATGGCGGACCCGATGGGGGACAGCACCTGTGTCGCCTGCGGCGAATGTGGGCAGGCCTGCCCTACCGGCGCGCTGATGCCGTTCACGGTGGTGGATGAGAACCAGGTGGGCGACAGTGCCGATTTCGACGAGGAGGTCGAGAGCATCTGCCCGTTCTGCGGGGTGGGCTGTCAGGTCTCGCTCAAGGTCAAGGACGGCAAAGTTAAGTATGTCGAAGGGATCAATGGCCCGGCGAATGAAGGGCGGCTCTGCGTGAAGGGGCGCTTTGGGTTTGACTATATCCACCACGATCACCGCCTGACGAAACCGCTGATCCGGCGTGAGGATGCGCCGGAGAAGGGGCTGAATGTGGACCCCGGCAATTGGCAGACGCATTTCCGGGAGGCGAGCTGGGACGAGGCGTTGGATTTTGCCGCGGCGGGCCTGAAAGGGCGCGGGCGCGAGATCGCGGGCTTTGGCTCGGCGAAGTGCACGAACGAAGAGGCTTATCTCTTTCAGAAGATGATCCGTCAGGGTTTTGGCCATAACAACGTGGACCATTGCACGCGGCTGTGTCACGCGTCTTCGGTGGCGGCGCTGATGGAGAACGTGGGCTCGGGGGCCGTGACGGCGACCTTCAACGAGATCGAGAACGCGGATGTGGCCATTGCCATTGGCTGCAACCCGGTGGAGAACCACCCCGTTGCCGCGACCTTCTTCAAGCAGTTCACCAAGTGGGGCGGCAAGCTGATTGTGATGGACCCGCGCGGGCAGGCGCTGAAGCGCTTTGCCTCGCATATGTTGCAGTTCCGTCCGGGCGCGGATGTGTCGATGCTGAATGCGATCATGCACACGATCGTGGAGGAAGGGCTCTACGATCAGCAGTACATCGACGCCTACACCGAAAACTGGGAGGCGGAGAAAGCGCATCTGGCCGACTTCTCCCCCGAGGCGATGGCGCCGGTTTGCGGGATCGAACCGGAGGTATTGCGGGACGTGGCGCGCACCTTTGCAGGCGCAAAGGCCGCGATGATCTTCTGGGGCATGGGGGTCAGTCAGCACATCCATGGCACCGATAACTCGCGGTGTCTGATCTCGCTGGCGCTGATGACGGGTCAGGTGGGGCGGCCGGGCTCGGGCCTGCACCCGCTGCGCGGTCAGAACAACGTGCAGGGCGCCTCGGATGCAGGGCTCATCCCGATGTTCCTGCCGGATTACCAGCCGGTGACGGATGACGGCGTGCGCTCGGCCTTCACCAAGGTCTGGGGCTCGGAGGACTTTTCCAACGAACGGGGGCTGACCGTCACTGAAATCATGGATGCGGTGCATGAGGACAGGATCAAGGGCATGTATGTGCTGGGCGAAAACCCCGCCATGTCGGACCCGGATGTGGAGCACGCGCGCGCGGCGCTGGCCAAGCTCGACCACCTTGTGGTGCAGGATATCTTTCTGACGGAAACGGCGAACTACGCCGATGTGATCCTGCCCGCGAGCGCTTTTGCGGAGAAATCGGGGACCGTGACCAATACCAACCGGCAGGTGCAGATGGGCCGCCCGGCGGTGCCACCCCCCGGGGATGCGCGCGAGGACTGGTGGATCGAGGTGGAGCTCGCGAAGCGGCTGGGGCTGGGTTGGACTTATGAGAGCCCGGCGGATGTGTTTGCCGAGATGAAGCAGAACATGCGCAGCCTGGAAAACATCACCTGGGACCGGCTGATGGGCGAGAATGCGGTCACCTACCCGTCGCTCAGCCCGGAGGATCCCGGTCAGGCGATTGTCTTCGGCGAAGGCTTCCCCCGCCCCGAAGGCCGGGCGCGGTTCACCCCGGCCAGCGTGATTGCGCCCGATGATGTGCCGGATGAGGAATACCCGATGATCCTGACCACGGGGCGTCAATTGGAGCATTGGCACACGGGCTCGATGACACGGCGGTCCGCCGTTCTGGACGGGCTGGAGCCGGAAGCGAATTGTTCCCTGCACCCGTCTACCCTGCGCAAGCTGGGCGTGGCACCGGGCGAACATGTCCGGCTGACCACCAAGCGCGGCAGCATCGCGATCATGGCGCGGGAAGACCGGGCCGTTGCGCCCGACATGGTATTCCTGCCTTTTGCCTATGTGGAGGCGGCGGCCAATATCCTGACCAATCCAGCGGTCGATCCTTACGGCAAAATCCCGGAGTTCAAATTCTCCGCCGTCCGCGTCCAAAAAGCC
>ERZ1740065.3227-NODE-3227-length-10204-cov-11.889940_pt1 | contig 10204 bp, 11 predicted proteins | sample MGYA00581738_ERZ1740065 | MGnify/ENA primary metagenome ERZ1740065 (study PRJEB43018, sample SAMN04849749) | marine metagenome | isolation source: floating plastic debris | place: Pacific Ocean | collected 2008-09-01 | study: EMG produced TPA metagenomics...
GAGGGGGGGGAGGAGGAGAGGGAGGGGGAGAGAAGGGGAGAGAAGGGGAGAGAGGGAGAGTGAGAAGGCGAGAGAGGGAGAGTGAGAGGGGGATAGAAGGAGAGAGATAACATATACATGAGGGGGAAGCACTGATCTCTCGCTACCATAGGGGATAACGACTTGAGTTTGAGAGGTTGCGATTGATTGAAGTAAAACACTGTTATTAAAATATAGATGAAAACAAAAACCGACCTTTATGTTTACCTGTTGAGGCTGCACTACTGCAAACTTCAGAGATTCCATGCTCATCGTTAGTGGCGTGATGTACATCCGAAATAGGAGCAACAGGACTAGAGTAGACTCTGTATGTATAGTTGGCAACAGCAGCCAGGGAATTACATTTGGAGAAGTATGTGTCCATCTGATGAAACCTCAAGCGGAGTATCAACTTGGAATTCACGATAGCAGCAATGGCATCACTTAACATAACACCATGGTGCTCAGATATAGCTTGTACAACATTCTTCGTGTCATTACTAGTGAAGATTCTATCCATTAACACATTGAATGCATTCGAGTCACCTTGACTGCCCAAAAGCTTCAGTCTGGCATCGTCATTTTGGCTATAAATTTCCACTGATGTTGCATCTAACGCGTCAATTTCCTCCTGGAAACACGAGCTATGAGATGCAAGTAAGTTGGAAAGTGTAAATAGAGCTACAAACAAAGAAGGCAAGCCTAGATTTGCCATCCTCTTCTTGTCCAGAGACCCCTCTGTCCTGTGGCGTATACATACGTTTATAGGCAGAGAGGACACACCGGATCTGAGAGTGTGTCTTCGAAGTTGTCTTCTATCGAAATGGACGATAACGCCGGCCACCTACGCAGCCTATCAGGAGTGCCGGTGACCGTCAGTAACCAGGGCGATCAGCTACGCGCATTTTGTGTGGATAGTTCATATACTTTAGTTTTAGAGTTTCAAAGTCTTAAATCATGGTAAAGATTAGTCTGGATTTCAATGTATCGCTTTTGCTATTTCACTACCGATTACAACCACTGATTGATTGCTTCATTTACCCATTTCGCCTCAGATGGACCCTCTCAGATGCTATAGCATAGTATGATGTGCACGTGACCGATATAAGTAAAATCTTGTAAACAGTTTTTTCATTTCGGATGATATCAAAATACGGCATCTGCTAAAATGATTAAAATAATTCATCCGCATCAAATTAGTTAGATAAGTTGGTTGCGATTATCGCAACGCATGCGTAGTCACGTTTCCGGAGTCGTCAATCGACAGAGTCCAGATGTTTCGCGACCTTGTTACATTTTATTACCTCTCAAGCCCAAGCGTGATAGGCCGTTTCCGTTTCCTAGTTGCCCATTTGTCGGAGAAGTAGGCAAGATCTACATTTACAGCGAGTGTGGCTTTGCTATTGCAAAGCGATGGCTAAGACCTATGATTATCTGTTTAAGTTACTCTTGATCGGAGATTCCGGTGTAGGTAAAACTTGTGTGCTCTTTAGGTTTTCTGAAGATGCTTTTAACTCAACTTTCATATCAACGATCGGTGAGTGCGGATGATTTATTCTCATCTTTTCACTGTGCTATTTATGTAGTAGTTGTAACTCTTTCATTTGACTTTGAAGAGATTAAAGTTGTAGGGCTAGCGTTATATAAGTTTCATTTTGTTACGTGCTGCACTCTGCAGTCAGTCGCCGATGTAAAGGCAGGACATTGGCGGTGTCCAAATGAGGGCCCACGAGAACCTGTTGGCCACCAAACGTATTTTCACATATTTAACAGGTATTGACTTCAAGATTAGAACGATAGACCTTGACGGAAAGAAGATCAAGTTACAGATATGGTAAGTAACTGTCTGCTTGTTCCTCTAGCTTAGTGCCGATATGAAGTTCATCAATGTGATAGTCATTACGTTGTTTAATTATAAGTAATTAGATTCATGCACTTGTTTTCGGTGCGGCTATACCGCCTACATTGCGTTATGCTAATGTTTCGGCCCTTTGACCTTGTAATTCAATGTAATATCGCGGGTGATGTCACAAGCTTCTGATTGGTGATTGATAGCGGTTACCATTGGCCACCATCCCATGGAAGCATGACTGTTATCAATAACTGACTATCTCTCTCTCACCAACAATCCACACCAACGCAAGCGAATTTAAATGGTCATGCTTCTGATTTGATAATTTCTTGCTGCCGGTACTTAGCAGTTTATTGCGAATTACTGCTTGGTATGTTTATTATGAAAATCTAACGTATTCACGCTAGTGACCTATGGTGTGTTTACGCTCCGGCAGTGGCGTGCACTGTGCTCTATACATTGGTCAGCTGGCTTAGTTTTGTTTTATTGTCTTTGCTGCGCAAAATGCCTGGGTAATTTAATTGACTCTCGAATAGATTAATACATCAGTTAACAGCACTGCGTTATTTCTGGCAGGCAGTTGTCATACCTCTAAGTGCGTTTTTTAACTTCCACGCAGTTTCATCTGGTGTGATCATTCACATTATATCCCTGCTGGTATCCAGTCTACAAACGCCTATCTTTGCAGTGCAGCCTGCCTCGGTTATAGTCCACTCACCCTTTCATGTACTGATACTAGGCAAGTACACCACTGTAGGAGTCATACTTGTGGACATCAAGTGCTGAATGTGCTGGCAATACCATGCCTTAGTGACATTCCATAGCTGAGTGGAATAGCTGACCTGTCAATGAAACACCCGCCTTAGCTTTGGTTCATGACTGTTAACAGGGACACAGCGGGACAGGAAAGATTCCGCACCATCACTACAGCCTACTACAGAGGAGCGATGGGTATCATGCTAGTCTACGACATAACTAACGAGAAATCGTTTGACAACATCAAGAACTGGATTAGGAACATTGAAGAAGTAATGAATAATAGTTATTCTGTGGTGTTGACATAAGCTGCATATGGATATCTACAGTTCGTGTAATTGGTTGTTGCCCTCAGCAACAATTACCCGGCCCATCTTATCTGATACTGTGTTATTACTGGACTGGTTGAGATCGGGTCATCGTACTATCGCTCAGTTAAATCAATTAATGAATCGGCTGTGAGCAATGGGGAACCGGTATGTGTGTTTTATCTTTAGGGGTGGTAGTAGTAGGAGTGGTGGTTGTTGTTGTTGTAGTGGTGGTTGTTGTTGTAGTGGTGGTTGTAGTCGTAGTGGTAGCTGCTATAGCGTACCCTAGATGGATATTCTGATTATCATAGTTATGTGGATGGATGTGAGTAATTTGCCCTGACTGCTCGGTGAGTAGGTTTAGCAATGTCCTTATTACACAGTAAGAATGGAGTAGAATAGTGGAACGGAACTACTCACTGAGCAATGTGAGATATTGTGTTGACACAGCTGGATTTTTAATCCAGCAATGACTAAATGGGCCTAAATTAGTGAGCGCATACATTAGACCTGTTTACACTGGAGTCATATTGGGGTGGTGTGATAGTTGGGAGGGAGCAACTCCTAGTTTTCACCCCTCGGCTGCCGGGCTCATTACGTATGGGTGGGTGATTTGTAAGTGGCGCGGGGACTCATATCTATGCTTATCCGTCATGTAGCACGCCTCATCCGATGTGGAGAAGATGGTACTCGGTAATAAGTGCGACATGGATGACAGACGTCAAGTGAGCAAAGAGAGGGGCGAACAGCTCGCCGTCGAGTATGGCATCAAGTTCATGGAGACGTCTGCCAAGGCCAGTATCAACGTGGACGAAGCATTCATTAGCCTAGCGCGGGACATCAAAGCCAAAATGGACAGAAAACTAGTAAGAATTTTGTCTGCTGCATTTCTTGTGCTAATGATGGTCGTTGCCTACCATTCCTGTCTCCCCGTTCGCAGGAGCCAGCTGCTGGCGGTCGTTCAGGCCCGATAGTACCGAAAAAGAATGACGACAAGCCCAAATCGAGGTGGAAGTGTACAATATTGTAATAGCCGTCGCGCGCGCACATGCATACATAGGACCTATCCCAATCTACACTGATGTCTAGCGAGAGTTGTCCTCTCATAGCGCGATACACGAAGGGTGTTATTTATATGTCGCTGCCTCCGTTCCTCCAGACATCTATAATCGCCAATCATACTCCTTACTGCTCAACTCCAGCGTTGGTTGTCTCAATATTCGTTGTCAGCCATTTGTACGAACTGGTAATATTTATACTCGCGTATGGGCGCCCGACTACATACGATCGACACACTTGAGCTCCGTCTCGACTCTGTCAAACAAGATGGTTAAAACGTTGTAATGATTTCTGGTCATCAAATTTCTGTACCATCTTATCTCTCTTTCTCATCTTGCATTCTGATTTAGGTCCAAATTATCACTTCGATACGACTGGAAGCCATATCAACTGACCGTATGAACTGGTTATTTTGCTATTGCTATTTTATACGCGAGAAATAAACCACATTACTTCCATCATGGAATTGGCTGGTCTTCCCTCAGTCCTCTTCAGCAGCAGAAGATGAAAATTTCTTATTGTCATTAATCAAAATTGATCAAAATAGCAGCATAAAAATTAAATCAGTTTGACTAGCAGGGTAAATGAACTACTGGTAGTTCTAATAGAAAAGCGCAATGAAAACATTCAGTTCTAGATGATTCCAATCCATAATGTAAAAAAACAATCATACTCCATCAAGCGTCAGTAAAAACAGAGATCACTAAAAGATGATGATTGGCAATCGTAGAACGGATTTGATATGGCAACTAAATATGACACGAAGCGAAGATATCAGTGGGTAGGGTACTAGATCTGGAGTGTGAACTCGTGTTTCGTCTGCTGGCTGTGTATGCGATTGAGGAATGGATTGGTACCATGGTTCTGATTCGTCAAGGAGAACTGAAACGGATTCGCTGAGTAGCTGCTGGAAGTAGAGACAAACGCTGCCGTGCCATTGCTACAAGAGTATTAGTTCACACTATACACGTACATCATGAATGTAGGGAAAGTTATTGCTAGGCTGCTGTACTCACATGAGATGCTCCTTCTGCGGCTCTTGAACATTGAAGCCTTTCAGGAATGGGTTCGGTGACGATGGCGCTGGATCAACAGTGGTATGAGCGCCAACACCAGCACTAGAACCTGGTGAAAACAACAGTGCAGTGTCAATGACAACAACCAGGAGGAAAGGGAAATGGAGAGAGAAACTGTAAGAGGGAAGAAGAGAAGAGAAGGGTGATAGGAGAGAGAGGAGAGAGAAGGCAGATGGGCGGGAGAAAAGGAGAGGGCGAAGATGGGAGGGAAGACATGAAGGAAAAGAGCGAAGAGAGGAGGGAGAAGAGGGAAGGGAAGAGAGAATAAAGGAGGGAGAGATGGGGATGGAGAAGTTAAATCGAATCCCAGTCGAGAGATGTACGCATTTTACCTTGAGATAAGGTGCCGGCAGGAGCAGTGAGAGTTGTCAGTCCCTGCGTCAACTGTTGGCACATCATGGTTATTGGGTCGAAACTATTCTGGACATTAGTCGACAATGAATCTAAAACAGCCGCATACGGTCAAAAATCCAATGGTAGATATTTATTGATCACTTAGAGCCAATATAGTACCGGGAGCAGGTTGAGGAGTCGCGCCTCCTGTACCGAACTCCATTGCCTGCCTTTGAAGTGTACTGGGCAGTTCATTCATTCTAAGGGATGCATTCCTCTTAAATGGAGATCTAGCGGAAGAAAAACAAAAGTCAATATAAGTGAATCAACTCATAACAGGCACCGTAACCAGAGTAAAGCCAAGCTAGTGGAAAAACCCCACCAGTCCTGAATACGGAATCTCATATGCCTTGCTAGGGAGTAAGTTCCACAAGGACAACTGTGTGAACTAAAGCATTTAGGAGCTCATGCTGACATACTCCAACCAGTGCTCCACCATCATGCCAGGCGATAGCTGCCATCTGAACAACCGTGACCCTGAGATGACCCTGAGGTTTACGTGTATGTTATCCAGTTTTCAAGAGAAGTCTGCTACTTAGAGGGAACGGAGGATAACACTGGACACAGGAAATGGTAGTCGTTTATGCGGCGGTAAAACAAATTGAGTGACGCACCCGTTCAGTTTGGGGAATTCAATACGCGACTCTGATACACCGCTGATGGAGGGCCTGGGTCTATCTATGCAGTTGACTATCTTTGGCCTATCGGCTATGGCTGTCGGCGATGAGCCCTTCTCTATGGGCTCGGCTATTTTGGCGGATTGAGGGTCTTGCATGCGCTCCGTCAGCGACGTCTGCCGGAACGAGCCAGTCCTAGTAAAACCTGAGAGTGAAAAAATGACACTGGATATCCTGGCAGTATTGGCTGGACAAAAAACTGCCTGAAGAGACAGGCAGCTTGCCAGTTACTATTTCCATGCATAACGCAATCAGACCACAAACAAACACCGGGCAATGAGCGGTAATGAAGCGATTAAGTAAAGATCAACCGAGTTCCTGTCTATGACTGCGAATAAATAGATGAAATTATCTGGACAAGAGAATTGGCATTGGAAGCATTCCGTCGAAGTCAGCCTAAACTGAACTCGATTATCATAGGCAATTAGTCAAAGACGAGGAGGGCATATTACTCGTTTGTTCGGCGTTGAATGACACTTCCACACTTTCCTTCTCTCGTTTCTGCTTCTTCTCGAGGCAGACAGCGAAAGCGCATCCAACGGCGTGGCTCAACCGCTCTCCCTAGCCACAAAGTTGTTTGATGACATGAAACACTCTAACCATTAAGTATTGACAGGGAAGTGACAAAACAACTTTCTTACCGTGTCATTTACTGATAGGAAGCCGTGACACATCCAGCGCCGAGTGGTCCCGTCACGGCAGATGTAAGCGAAAGCTTTCTCATAGTTCCTATCTGGTGCACAGAATGAAACCTTCTCGATGGTCTGGTCGACAAGTAGACCCTGTAATTCAGTAACGCTGACTCACTGACATGAGACATTGTTGTTACATAAGACAACGGCGTGATATGTGACAGTGAGATATGCAATGGCGTGACATGTGACAGTGTGATGTACTAAGTACAAAAAATGGGCACAAAAATTCTTGTCGATGAGCAGCGGGCAAGAATAATCTCACATACGCTATGATCATCTTTGCTCAGAACTGGAATTCGCTCGTACACGCTCCGGTTCTCGACAACCCTCAGGGAATCTCCCGTCACATGCAAAATGGCTGACACTGGACCGGGATGTTTAGGCTTCTTCCTGAAACTAAACCTCTCAGCTTTCCTTGCATTCTGCAACACACAACGTCTGTCTCATAATGACAGCAATAGAACCGAGAGAGAACTTCAGGGCCTACATACCGTTCTCAATAACTTAACAGCCTCTTCACATACACCCATTCCCCGTGACTCAAATACTTCCACACAGCCCAGGTACTGCAATTGACAATTTTTCATGGTGCTCAAAACACAGACAAATACATGCATGTGATAACGTGAGTATTATATCACAATACCTTGACTGGAAAGCTGGCAGTTCCATCACGAACAGTTTGCTCGTCTTCATGCCACGCAAAAGGCTTGTTATTATCAGATGATTTGGGCTTCTTCTTTCTCCCTCTTAGGCTGAAGGTTCTCTTGAACTTCTCCATATCGCCTCAGCTCACAATAACATTTTACCGCAGTTGCTATGAAAGAGGGGGGAAATACGACAGATTAGCCACCTGAGCCTTGATACAGAGGTCAGCGACATAGCTATAATCAAAACTTCACAATTGTTCACCAGGACGTCTAATAGGTAACTGAGGGAGTGCCAACAAGTTGCTCTACAACACTGCATTGCTACACGAATACAATATAGTATAGCAATTTAAAATACATCAGCAAGATATGACCATCATACTAATAAAAAGCATATCATAAACCATGACAAATTGACAATGACGAGAAAAACAGGTAAACAAAACCGGAGCTTTTACCTCTTGGAGCTGAACGATCAAAGTTTGATGTTCATCGATACTAGACGCAGGTTCAGAGAATTTCCGATGAGCCCAAGAATACATACCGAACGGCGTTGACAAAGACTACATATCTAAGATTATTAAATATTCTACCTGTGAGAGCTTCTCTCGGACTTACATCGGGAAAAGCTCTTTTTCCAGTAGCGAAAGGTTTCCCAAAATTTGATTGGACCTACGCCGCAGAGACATGCGCACTAAACCACACGTGCGAAAATGGCTGGCGTAGAGCGGGCCTGTGTGGACTTCAACAGCCATTTAGACAATGTAGCTATCTCTACAGCAGGTAGTCTACTGAGAATCTGGGAGATCGATACTTCTAAGCTGAAAGATGAATATCTCCCGAGTGCTCACCTAGCAGCGTCGTGTACATGTCTGAAATGGAAGCCTAAACAGAAAACAGCTGTACGTGGTGATCATATTGAAATATTTATACTCACATTAGTACTACTGTATTCACTGTGCACTTTTCATGTACTAATCTTTAATTCTAACAGGAGCGTAAGAAAAGGAAATCTGGGAAATCAACAGGTGCTTCTACAGCGGTGGATGATCACGAGATCATTGCTATTGGTTCTGCGTCTGGTGGCATTAGTTTATATAATTTATCTAAGGGAGAAATACAGTGTCAGTTGGTAAGAACACTTCTTTCTACATCACTCCTGTAATTCTGTGTCAGTAAGGACTCATACTCGAAGATTCTTTTACATTGATTTTGCAGCAAGACATTCACATAAGCGCCGTGACAGATGTCTGCTGGTCTGCGGATGGTGTAACCCTCTTTAGTTGTTCAGAAGATGGTCTTATCGCTCAATGGGATCTGAAATCTGCCACATGCACCGAGTACAAACAACTTTCACTTGTGTCAAATCGTGTCTTTGTCAGCTTGTGGGTTTTCGCTTACGTATGATGATGACTATTTCAGGAGTTGGAAATCGAAGACAGGATTGACAGCAATTAGCCTGTGTGGATCACACCACCTAATCGCAGCAGGGCGATCGATTTCTGTGTGGAACATAGAAAGTCGCACTGAGGAAAAGGTTTGTGGCTCCTTTGCCTTTAGTTGGATTTTTTACTTGTGATTTTTCACCGTCGTATCGCCATTTCATACTCATTGCATCTGACTTTTTAGACATTTATTGGACACAGCACCAATGTCATCCAGACCCATCCACTGTTTATTGCCCCGTCGTCTGCAGATATCGATAAGCTGCATGTTATATCAGTGGCACAAGGAGATCGTACTATATCCGTGTGGACGCCCAGCTCCAAGAACGTCCGTACCAAAAAGGCCAAGGCGTCGTTCATTCTCAACTCCGAGCCTTTATGGTCCTCGGTCTCCTATGACCAGGTAGCCTTTCACTGAATGTCTCATTTCTCTACCAGCACTAGCGTTACTTGCCCTGTCTGTTTGTCTGTCTGTATAACCTGCTATATCTCACACCTGTAGGACGCCAAGACTGTGCAGCTCTACGTGGTGACGACCGACGGCTCAGTCGAGGTATTCGACCACCAGTTGAATGGTAGTGTTAAGAAGCCTCTCAAAGCCAGGTGTTGCGTGCAGTTTGACACATCTACTGGTCAACGTCTGCCAGTGATGGCCTGCCACAGCCGTGCCACCGACCAGCTCACCCTGATGTATGGCACGGCAGTCTGTCCGGCTTTTGAGACTGTTGACCTGGTAGGCAGCCGTCTTCTCCGTGTCAATTTTGCTCTGATGGCAGACACTCATTCAGCTACGATATTGTGCCTCTAGGGTCAGCACAGCGAAGCAGACGTGTCACTTGTCCGTGAGGACCCGAGCCTGTTGGTCAATGTAACGCGACTCACGAGCGTTGGTAACATCAAACAGCCTAGGATCGACTCGGACGTAACCACTCTTGCTCCTGCCGTCGAGGGAGGCAAAAAACTCGGCTCTAAGAAGTCAAAATCTAGTGAGAAAAGGCCACTAGAAGAGCCAGAGGTGATGCTCGCTGCCTCTATTCCTCTTTCACCCTCTCCCTTCCCTATATCTTCCCTCCCTCTCTCCATCTTCTCTACCCTTCCTCTCTGGATCACTACCCTTGTGGCTCCCTCCCTAGATCTCTCTCCTTCTTATCTCATATCACCCTGTTTTCTCTACCCTTCCTAGATCTCTCCCCCTCTCTCAAAATAACTCACAAACACTAAATAAAACAAAAAAAAAGAGAAGAAAAGAAAAAAAAAAAGAAAAAGAGAAAAAAA
>ERZ1740065.3228-NODE-3228-length-10204-cov-10.831510_pt1 | contig 10204 bp, 9 predicted proteins | sample MGYA00581738_ERZ1740065 | MGnify/ENA primary metagenome ERZ1740065 (study PRJEB43018, sample SAMN04849749) | marine metagenome | isolation source: floating plastic debris | place: Pacific Ocean | collected 2008-09-01 | study: EMG produced TPA metagenomics...
CTCTCCCTCCCTCCCCTCCTTCCCTTCTCTTTGTTTCCCCTCTCTCCCTCTCCTCTTGCTGTCTCTCCTCTCTCCCTCGCCTCTCTCTGTCTCTCCTTCCCCTGACCTCATTCTTTCACTCCTTTCCCTCTCCTCACGCTGTCTCTCCCTCCCCTGACCTCATACTTTCACTCCTTCCTATTGCCTCACACTGTCTCTCCTCCTTCCCCTCTCCCTCGCTCTCTCCTTCCCTGGCCTCATGCTACCCCTTCTCTTTCCTTCTCTCATCTCACGCTTCCCAAACATTAGGCTAAACAAAAATCAAAAGGTCCTTCAATAGACGGAGTGGCGCATGCATCATTACCTGCAAAGTAAAATTTGGTTTTTGTATTTTTATTATTTGTGGTATAGTATCAAGCTTGTTGCGAGTCCCAATGAGTCAGCTAAAACCCAGTCTGTATGTGACTGTATTCAAGAGATAGACCAGAAACAGAACTCCAAACAATTTGTTGGGGCTTCTTGTCTTCCTTACTTTCTCCGTACCAAGAACTGAATTCAAGCATTTATTATTACCCTGCAATAAGCAATAAGCAGTCGCATCGCTTTATTCTTTATGTATTTTATCCTCTTTTCTAAGTTCACTGATGAATGCTCTAAAGCTGAGCGTCTGCTCCTACTCAGATCTCACTGCGTCGTCGTATTTGACTATTCGTGCAGTACATACTGTATATACTGTATATACAGTATATACAGTATGTACTGTATATACTGTATATACGGCTAGTTTTAAATCCCTTGTATCCATATTTTTCACAGCTTAACATTCTGGCTGGAGGTGCAGTTTGTCTCGAGTTTTTGAGGTCGCGATCTCCTGACGCTCTTGTGGCTGAAGTGATGAGGATTTCACCAGATGGCAGTAAGGTACAACAGTCGTCCAATAGGAGCTCTTGTCACCAGCGACATGTCATTGTTGGGTACCGATGAAAGTATAAACGACTTCTCTGTGTTCTAGATTCTAAGATATAAGTTGGGGAAAGACGTAGCGCTAGAACACACGGAGCATCCTGCGCCTCTCCCATCTAACTATTGCCAGTACACCTATGACTCTCTGCCACGAAAGTACTGGAAGAAATACCTCTATGCTGCCAGGTAAATGATCAGTCGATGATGACTAAAGATCACATGACCTTGACGCTACGTCTCTCTTTGATTCGGTGCTGTAAAATGTTATTTAGTTTTGATATACTTATTGCATTTCCATGCGTTACTGAAACTTTTAGGGAAATATAGTTATGCATCACTTCCAACTACTGTATAGAGCATCAATAGAATAGACAAATATTGGTAATTTTCATTTTTGCCATCCGTGAAGAACAGCTGAAAGCGCAAATATTTGCTGTCTTACAATGAGTTATCTTCCGTCTAGGTTCATCTCAACAGTCAAGTCTAAAACTCCGAAAGTGACATACTTCTCAGAGCTTGCCAAGTGCATGCTGATGGAATCAAGACAGGACTTTGAGGCTATCTTCTATCAAGGACCTAAGTTTACCATCACCATGGATACAGTGAAGGTCATAGATAGTAATGGCATGAACATCACCATGGAGAAAGAGTCAGATGCAAAACTCTTGTCTTTGGAAGTACAAAATCTCTGGGCACACATAAAGCAGGTGAGTTGCCTCTCCCCCTCTCTCTTCCTCCCCTTCTCTCTCTCTCTCTCTCTCTCTCTCTCTCTACCTCTCTCTCCCTCTTCTCTCCCTACCTCTCTCTCTCCTTTTCTCCCTCCCTTGCCCTCCCTTACTCTCTCCTTTCCTACTTTCCTCCTCCTTACCTCCCGCCTTCCCTCCCTCTCCCTCCCTCTTACTCTCCTCTAGACTCGTTCTCTTTGTTTCCATGGCTCTTTGCTATATCAATGATAGACTATAAAACATGTGTTGCCTGATACCTCATCCCAAGTTGAGCCGTATCTCTACGTGTAACGCCGAGTTTACAGGAAATTCTGACATCAACTATTTCATGAAAAGACAAAATCTAAACTTTTCATATCTGTATTCGCCATGACATTGGTTGTCACCGCATCATACGTATCTACGTATCAGTATTTCCTATGTTACCAGTGCAAGGAGCATTGTATGACTCTGGAGGAGGTCCTCACCTCTACCGGCGGCAGCCTCCCTTCCTCGTCTCACTTCCCTGCCATCATCGGTAGCCGATCAGCTTCATACAGTGGCGTGAAGAACATCAACTCAGTACCTGCCTCTAAGCCTCACTCCCCCACTGCACCCAGTATCGCCCCGTCAAACGTAAGCATTCATATTCAAATCTCAGTGATTGTCATGTTTGTAAACGCTGTCCACGTTATGAAGTTGGCTAGTTTTTTGTACCCATATGTTATATTGAATTTTTTTTGTACTGTAGAACCGGATTTGATAGCGACAGTCTAACCGCCACAAAAATTGCGACGAAAAATGATCGCTATTATTGGAATTCACTATAGAAATTTTGCCAATTATACCTTATATAGGAGTTGTCTTCCCATTTATAGGATTGCTATCATTTTGATTTCTTGATGATTTTGAAAGAAACGCAAACATTTTCTGCCGCCATCAAATCCGGTCCTAAAGTAATACTGCAACATAACATATTTTTATGCACATCTGTGTATCATTTCTAGCTTCACATCAGACTGATCCCGATTGTTGATAGTTACACTCATCACTATTGTGTTATCTGCTCTCCAGCTGATTATAGCCAGTTCATCAGTAAATACCATCGGTCATATTTAGCCGTACCTTAGAGCCGTATATATGACGGACTAGCGGAAGTACTAACACGCTCATCTCCGTGATAGTGTATTGGGGGGAGGGGCGGTTCCCCACTCCGCAGCCTTGACACTCATTGGCAATCGGCTATCGTATACAACCATATCTTCTCACAGTGATTGTCATTTTTCAAGGTCGGGTCGTACAAGGGTTCCATGACGAGTCACATGACATCAACGGTGTGTCAGACTGCAAACACAGTTAAGGCGTATGCGGACAGCAAGCACGTACCGTTCACTCCTGCAGACGCCTACCGGTTACCCAACAGCAGCCGACAGCAGACTACCATCCCGACGTACAGTTCTAGTCAGGTCATACAGAGACACTACCTCAAGGGTGAGTAAGAGCAGGGTTATCCTCCCTTTTGTCTGCGGTGGATGACGTGTCTGTCTGTTTGTAGACGTCGGTTGGGTGAGTCAGATGCAGAGCGGCTCAGTCTGGTGTCATTTCGATGACGGCACACAGCTCATTGTCCACGCTCAATACCCAACTATTCAGTTTGTCGGTAAAGATGGCGTCTTTGTCAGGTAACGAAGAGAGAACAGACTGATCTTGTCCAGACTGTCAGATGCATATTGAAATAATTTGCTCTGTATTTCAGCTACTCGGACACTGATGTTCTGCCGGACTGTGTGAGACAGAAACTGGAGCTGCTGCCTCGGGTCGTCGCTGCCCTCACTCTCTCTTAACCTGTGACTGATCATTACCTCCTACCCAACATATTGAGTTCTATTTTTCAGTTTCTTTACTCTACTATTCCCATTGTAAATGATAACGTAACGTAACAATTCATTGTGAGTTTATTTTATTTATCATCATAAACATTGTTGTTCCAATGTTATAATTTTATGCATTTTCATCGTAATGTAAATTTACTCTTAGTCTTGTCAACCTTTTATCTCTCCATGAATAAAACCTACAATTCACAGCTTATCTAAGTCTCTCTTATCTAGTAGAAGATCTCCTCTTTGTAGTTGATGTCCAGGCGAGAGCAGCGTCTCCTCAGTTCACGGCATAATCTCGCAGGCCCACACGCATATAGCTTGGGTTCAACTTGATGGCAGTGTGGCACCGTCTGCCGGTGGTCTGCCGTCAGCTCTGGTAAAACTGACGCCCAATCCGGTCGACCTTCAAACGAGGTCAAAGTTCATTCGAGGTCATCCTAAGCTCAATTTACCTTCGTCGTATAGCTTACCAGGTTTTGTACGACCTCGCAGATTTGTAAGTAAGCCTGTAGCCCTGGAATCATATGCGGCATTCAAGGCAAGGTGCAGAAACGTCCCCTTCATATCCATCTCTTCTTGGAGCCCTGGCAATGAAATAAGATTATGCTAGCTAGATATAACCGCGCTGATGCTGGCAATCTTGCATGTACTAGCAGCAGGGTAGAGCTAGAGAGGCAACGCTATTCGCTCATGCTAGATAGAGTGGCGATGCTATAGAAAATCTTGGCAGCTCTTCTGGACGCAATAGCCTCCGTTCTTTATATCAATATGGATTGATCATCAGAAAGTTCGAGGCGTACTGATATAAGAATACATAAAGAATTATGCGGAACAGATGCTATTGTTTCCCGACTAGCCGAGATTTTATTTAGCGCTGCCACTCTATCTAGCGTGAGTGAATAGCATTGCGTCTCTAGCTCTATGAGTAGCAGCTAAACTGGAACTACACAGAGGGCTGAGAAATTCAACAAATATTAGCCTCAGGACCTGTCATATAGATGTGGAAGTTGAGGAGGGGTGGATCTAAGCCGAGAGCAAGCTGCTCCTCTTCCAGCTCTTGGAATATTTCAACAAACCAGTTTAAAGAACTAAGGTCTCTTGTCAGCCAAAAGAAATCAATCTGCAATTTTAGCAAACATGTTGGATTTGAGCACCAGCACTAGTGTAAGGAACATAGAACCATGAACCAAAGCAACCTTACCCGTCTCACTCTAGAATCGGAATCGAACAGCACTTTGTGGCCACACCCGCACGGACAAATCTTACTGCCTTTCTTCAGCTTGGCTATGACATTCTCAAGAATGCTGATAAATGGCGTTACACCCACTCCGCCGGCGACAAGGATCGCGTGCTCCGTAGCCATGATGTCATAGCTCGGCGATGAGAACGGACCATTCATGTATACCTAGTTAGAAAATAGCATGCCGTTTAGTACAATACTTTGCCAGTTTAACTATGGTAACTTTGGTAACTATGGTAACTATGATAACTATGGTAACTTTGGTAACTATGGTAACTTTGGTAACTATGGTAACTATGGTAACTTTGGTAACTAATACTTCAAAGAAGGAGCATTTATTACATAAAACCCCTCAAAGATGGCTTTCTATAAAAAGAGAAATCAAAGAACGATTACTATCTATAATTATATCGTGGTGTGATTGCAAAGGTGAGCTACAAAAAATAGAGGCTTTTGAGCATCACAGCAAGAAAAAATAATAAGTTCTCTTAAATCAGCCATAAATACGGTAGTTCAAAATGGTTGTAGGAGAGTTCTACGACAGCGATTATTGTGGTAATCAAACTTTTCATAACACAATAGTTTTGATTGATGAATATATAAGCAGTAGATTCACCTTCCAGTTGACAGGGACAGGTAGGCTGGGTAGTGTCAGCTGATTCTGCAGCTGAGTGGAAACTCTCCTCATCAATATCTGAGCCGAGTCAATCTTCAGTGACATCCGTCTTGCGTATTCGTCAGCCGACTGTGTTGACGTCGATGAAGCATCATCTACTGCTTGGTAAAGGATAAAGTTGTTCCGTTATCAATGGTACAATCCTGCTTATGAACCTTTGTAATTTCCCCCTACTCTATCAACTTCATCGAGTAAATACATGGCCAGTCCCCCTCTCCCATCAAACACTGCTGTAAAAACAAAGGTTATTTAGCAAAATAAGAAATTTTGCTAACTAACTGTGGACTAAATGATAGGCTAATAATACCCAGCACACACATATGCGCGTTTGAGATGATTCCGTCACACAGATATGTACATTGTACATAACTATCCGTAAGTAGTTTCAGTTTTCAAGTATTACCGTAAGTTTTGAGTAACAAGGATATCTTACAAAATCGCTCCTCCCTCCGGTACTCACCCATGTCGATGGAGAAGTGGTTCCGGAAAGACCAGTTGATTTTTCCGTGCACCTGCTTCTCTTTCTCCAGCCGCTGCACCGTGTTGTACAAATTCGTTGTCCATCGACCCACTTTCCTTATGTGTAAAGTTATCTCATCTGTTTAAGAGAAAGCGTGTTTCATAGGCCGTCAGGATTGCTCTCCATGATTGCGTTTACACTGACACACGAAGAGTAGCAACAATGATTGGGACTCTTAACTTCAAGGGAGAGATGTGGAGTCTCTCATAAACATTAGAAAACATGCTATACTGAGGTATCTCCCTACACCTTATTGCATCTTCTCATCGTCTCTGTAACATCATGCACTACTACTCTAGAGCTGGAATTCATAGAGTTGGGAATGTTAGCATTTCCTTCAAACTCATCAGAAAATGAAAGTGATAGCAATTCAGTGATAGCGATCACATCAATGAGACAACAACTCCTATATGAGGTATAACATATCTCTACAGTGTGATCTAATTATAGCAATGATTCTCTATCGCTATTTCCCCTGCACCACTATCAAATCTGGATCTACAGTAAACCAGTGTATTCTATTCATAAACAATGCCATTGGTGATGCCATCTGCTAACGTATAACTCATCACTACTCTTGACTTGGATGGAGATCTTCCGATGACATTCTTACCTTCCTTGCTCGAGCTGATGGTGAAAGGACGCCAATCAAACTTCGACAGGTCAGGAATATTGATGACCACATAGTCGCCTGGACTCCATGTCATGTGTCTCGGCTTCTTAATGGTCAGGAACGTTATCTGCATGCAGGTAGAAGAAAAAATTATTCTTGGGTGCAGCAGAAATCATTCAAATTAAGAAAACAAATTAAGGGTAACATCCTATTTGTCCCATGAGTTTTTTCAAGAATTCTAAAGTCATTTGTGAGCATTTCTCAAGAATTCTTGAGAATTCATGATGATTTCTTGAGCAACTCTAGAGAATTCTCACAAATTTCTTTTATAATTCATTGTTAGTTTTTAAGAATTGTTATCACGCTCTTAAAAGCTCTTAGATGAAATTCATGGAAAGGAGGATCAATAATGACTCATGAATTCTTCCAAACTCCCTATAATTCCTCAATGATATATTCAGAATTCTTGAAGAAATTCATGCAGAGGAAGTAATGTGTTACCGAAACCAATTAAGTAGTAAAGAGAATAAGAATAATTATATAAGTAAATTATATGTTATTCTGTGTGACTCTTGCTTCCACATTAATTCAATTTTTATAAAAAGGAAAACAAGCTTACTCACATTCTCCAGTGTGGACGCCTCTTCAACTGTTGATTTGTTGGTGAAGACATTGTAGAGGAACCTGAGTCGTTCCAATAGAACCAAGGCCAGTGGTGCAGCGACCCAATAAACAAACATCTTTGCGTGTATGAGCATACAGGCGTACCAGACAACGGCGCACACAATGTGTGAGACGAGGTATAACTAAAAATGGTAATTTGTTCAGGTATTTCCCAACAATATTGGGTGAATTTTATTTTTAAGTCGGCATTTTCTCTCTACATTTTGTCCGCACTTAAATACGGACAAAATGCAAATATCATAATCCACGATGCAGACATAAAAATCAAAAATGCTCAATGTTGATGTTTCAAGACATTGAAGGACACCTACATTGTAGAACTTCTTTTCAATTGGAGGACTGCTCAGCACACAGTAAGCTATAACCAGAACAGAGAGGACAACTCCAGAGATGAAGACTGCTAAAGAGCGCCCACCAGTTAGGAAATACATGTAGGTATGTCGTCCTTCTCTCATTTCTAGAACTGAAAGTACGATGGCAGCTCATTTATGTGGAAATGCAAACTACACTGCCAGTTGTGTACTGATACTGTTGTAGTGATGGAAAGCTCATCCATATTTTAGAAAACATGAAGTACAGTACAGCTGGCTGAAAAACTCCCCAGTGGCTCAGTAGTGGCTGCTATAATTCATCTTTGACTCCCTGAGCCTTTTAGAAGTCGGTTGTGTGATGTTCATACTTAGGACTGCTCTCAAAGATGGTTGACTTTACCCATACTACAGTTGAATCATCCCATAGTACTGTTAATTCCGCCCATTCTACAATCAACTCCGCCCATTCTACAGTTGACTCCGCCCATTGTGTTTGTTATTCCACCTCCTTCACCATCCAACAGTTCACTTCACAGATTTACATGACATGGGCTGAGCTAGATAGCAGACAATAACATTATAAAACAAATACCATAGCTAAGTTATACGAGCAAGGAACCAGTACTGTCAACTGATGGCAAAGATCAGTAATGAGGTCACAGTAACCTCAAGGCCACTCCAACTATCAGTCATTATGACTCACTACATAATAACTCTACCCGTGGCTCGATTAGAAATGACAATGTAGATCCAAAGGAGACTTACGTATCAGCGTGACCTGTGCTACTATATGCGCTGCTCCAATTACAAATGACGCTATGGCGGCCATCTTGTGTAGAAATAGTGTGCCATCCAAAGGTAGATAGTAACGCAGACGTGTTTTCTTGATTTTGGTGTTGAACTGTTTTAATGTGAGTAGGAGGAGAAGCGACAGAAGGAAGTTCAATATCTGACCTGTAAGATATAATAGGATCAACTCAGTAGCTGCATAGTTTCGGTGAGTTGATCTCACTTCGCAGAAATCCATGGTATTCAGCATATCCAAGTCAGCCATATCATTGAATTTACATTACATAGATATTATATTGCATTTCACTACATTGTATGGCATTGTATTTGCACAATAAATCTATCAATTTAACTGAACTAGACTGAAGTGAAACGACTCATCAAGAGTCGTTTCACTTCAGCTTCCTATTGACGTACCGCAAGTAGATCCAGCCACTCGAGAAGCATCCACCCAACTCCGCATAACCTTGACCTGCCAGTAAGCTCTTTCGGCTCCAATTACAGAGCAGATCACAACCATCACAGCCACAAACACCCACAGACTAGGGTGTGTCCGGATATTACGCAACACGCCTCTGATGGTTTGCAAAACAGGTGATTCTTTCTTGCCTCTGTTTGTAGTTCTCTGAATTATACTGAAACATAAGATTTTTCATATCTGTAAAGATCTTAAACGAGGATTGTTGCCATGATTTAGATATCATGATTGCATAGCGTTGAAACACCTCTACAGAAACCATTTCTCACTTTTAGTTGCAGAAGTGGATGTTCGGCAAAAATCTTTCTATCGATGTCGCTATTTTAGCTCACCATCTCAATTTTTTTAAGGTAGCATTTTATTTCATGTATCAACATCTCACCACCTCAGAAGATTTTCCAAGTCTCGAGCCTGATGAAAGAAATACACTTGTCTGCCCTCTTTCAGTTATCAACATTCTCACATGTTGGATTGAGTTTTTATGAGAAACGTGTCCTATTAAACCCTCGGAGGTAAAGATGGTGGAAAATTTCCACTCCAATGAATTCAAAGAATTAGGTTAAATTTTTCTTTCTGCCAGCCATGAGGCTGGAATATAGATTCATTTATAACTGTTTATTGCCAATAGTCTGGTCCAATTCTTCAAGCAGTAGCGCTGTCATAGAAGTGAAAACAGACGCCTTACCCAATGTTCAGGTTATCATAAAGTAGAGGGTTCTCTTGCAGTTGTTTTATCAGCTCATGGAATGTTATAGAGTCTTCATCAATCTCATCCTCATCCCTCTGCCGCGATTTGACCTTGACCTTGTCAAATATCAGGTTAGTGAGCCTGTTGCACGTCGTCGAATTTTGGTCCGAATCATTTAGCGCCAGAAATGTCTCAAAAGCCTGTCGGAGCTCTCTCCTCTCAAGTGACCCGTTACCTAAAATTACGAGGAGTGTGTAAGTGTGCAGAAGATAGAGAGCTCAAACGAAATCACTGGACATTGTACTTTCTATCTTCTAAGAACTAGACTTGTTTGCCAGATATTTAAAAATAATGTGATGGTTATTGCAAATAATTTAAGATTTATCTGCCGATGCTTACTTAGCTCACATTTCAATGTGATCTCAACCCGCAGCAATAATGACGTGTAATGGAAGTCAGGAAGTATCACTGGTACATTTCGTCTGTGAGCTGCATGTTCTTACAGCGACCGACAGTGTGTCAAAGGATGCTTAACACTCATTGTTGAGCTAGTGGAGAGGCGGAGTTAGTGGAGGGGCGGAGTTAGTGGACGAGGCGGAGTTAGTGGAGAGACTGAGATCTGGAATAGACTGAGATAGGATAGAATCGGTTAGTGTAGTAAGTCTGAAAAAAACGTATG
>ERZ1740065.3229-NODE-3229-length-10203-cov-12.892984_pt1 | contig 10203 bp, 5 predicted proteins | sample MGYA00581738_ERZ1740065 | MGnify/ENA primary metagenome ERZ1740065 (study PRJEB43018, sample SAMN04849749) | marine metagenome | isolation source: floating plastic debris | place: Pacific Ocean | collected 2008-09-01 | study: EMG produced TPA metagenomics...
GGGCCCTTCCTATCTTGGGGTTTTTACCCTTTCCCCTTTTTTTGTGTTCTAACCTTCTCCTCTCCCCCCCCCCCCCTCCTCCCGCTCCCCCCCCCCCCCCCCCCGCGGGCCGGCAGACTGATTGCTGCCGAGTGTTAACAATCGCTGTCCTATTCTAATCTGGCCTTAATGCCTCCTATTCTGACTTCATGGACTTCAAGAACCATTTGTCTGTCCGTTTGTCAGCAGTACTTCCGCGACACCAATTGAGGGTGGCAGGCTTCTACTTGGCTTGCTTTACAATGCGACCATCGCTGGTCGGTGTTGCTTAGCAACTTCTCATCAGTTTTGTAATTCCTGTTGCAGGTCGCGAGGAGCCATTGAAATTTACAAAGATTGATGTGAACACTTACGAGGCGTCATACACGCCGTCCCAGCCCGGCGCCTACACCGTGAATCTCATGTACGGAGGCGCTCACATCGCCAAGAGTCCGTTCAAGGTAGGCTGTCACCTGCTTAGCTCGATTCAGCCATATTGGTTAGTGTCACTCTCGCCAGAGTCACAACTCTGAACTTGTGTCCACAGGTCAATGTCGGCCCATACAAGGAGAGCAAGATCCGCGCCTACGGTCCCGGTCTGGAGGGCGGCATCGCTGGCAAACCAGCTGACTTTGTTGTTGAGACTAATGGAGAAACTGGCGCTCTTGGATTCGCCATTGAGGGTAATTTGGGTGATCAATTTGTTTGTTTGGTGTTTAGCCCCGTAACACAACTTATTGTGATGTTCTTACCTGCAGGACCTTCCCAGGCCAAGATCCAGTGCAGTGATAATGGCGATGGATCAGCAGATGTTTCCTACATGCCCACAGTGCCCGGAGAGTACGCCGTGCACATCCTCTGTGATAACGAGGACATACCAAACTCTCCCTACATGGCGCACATTGCACCTTCCGTGCCTGGCGCCAACAGCGACATGGTAAGCGTTTCAGGTAGACTTGTTTTCTTCTGTTAGTGTGCTATGGCTCTACTGTCACTCGCTAACGTGTTCGCAGACGTGTGATTTCTATGTTTCTACATCCGAGAGACTCCCAACCACAGCCAGTTTGTGAGAAAAAAATCTGTGAATTGGTTGATATTAAAAAACGTTATGGACTAAGGGCGAGATGATGATGATAATAATAATAATAATATAAATTATCATATACTCAATTCGTCCCCAGTTTCCGGCACACCAACATTTTAAATATCCTGGCATGACTATCTTTCCTCTCGTGGAAAATAAACTCATATGTTGTAAACTTGCAACTTTTCACAAAGCCCAGTTTAATTAGTATGTATGAGAACCTAGAACACTTGGTTCAGTTCCACACAAGTTATGCGATTTCACAAGAACATGATGTTGATGGATAAGCTGTGCCTGAGTCCTCTCTGATGTTGATGCATTCGTGTTTTTTATAGACATATTTGTGTCATATCACTGATGTTTCATCAGTGATATGACATATTACACTGTGACGTTGTGACAATGTGACATTGTGACACGGTCGATGTTGTGACATTGTTCACGTAGTGACACTGTGACGTCGTGACACAGTTGACGTTGTGACATTGTCCATGTTGTGTGTGACATTGTGCACGCTGTGACACAGTGCAAGTTGTTTTTGTTGTCTGTTAACAAAGCTTTTATCAATCTCCAAGCAGTGTCACATGATTATCTTCCCATGGATTATCGGGTCCAACACATATGAATTGGTGCCTATTATTGGCCTAAAGTGATAGGTAACCCTTGACTACGGGGTGCACCCTTTCTGCCTCATATTGATAGAAATTCATGGAACACTGGCTATGGATTGATCGATGCTAGTTTTGATATTCATCACAGTAGATGTGTTCATTTCGTGTCTGTTCAAAGATGGCTGACTGATATCAGCGATGTATACATCTCAACCCTCGACCTAATACTTTACCTCAATAACGCATCCACTCAAATATACCAGAATTTAATTTTGGTTTCTTGGAGTTATCTTTTCAACTCATGAATCAACGCTTCGATGAGTACAGGATATATTTGAATTTCGTAATTATGAATACAAGTGTTGCACAAGCTAAAAGCTTTGACGAAAGATTCCTAGCCTCAGTATATAGCACATACTTGATTTTATACTTGCATATGCAATATACTTACATGTGTGGGGTAAGTTACTGTGGTCAGTCAGCCATCTTGTTCGCACTCACTGTTATGAGTTGTTTGTGTGAGTGCAGTTTGTTTTTACTAAAATCTGTGTAGATAGTACCTGAGCAAGCTATCAACGCGGAGAGCACACCTGACGGTGTGAGCGAGTCTCCCATATCTGCCGATGCAGTTCAGCGTGTCAATGCTATGCTGCCAGAAGGGGGTAGCTTTGATCCTAGCGAGGTAATCCACTCAACAGTTTTAATTATTGCTTGATTTGTGTTGTGCATTTTGTTTTCATCCTGCCTGCTGCTTTTTTCCTGATTTCCGGCTGCCAGTTTGTCGGTTGTGAAGTAGTTTTGAGCAATTGCAACCTCTGATATACTGAAACAGGTGGTTGTTAGTGGACCCGGACTGGAGAAGAGTGGTGTAGTCCTGGATAAGCCTGCCACCTTCACCATTGACACACGAAAAGCTGGTAAAGCACCGCTTAAAGTCTATGGGGAGGATGTCAATGGCAAACCAGTGGACGTCAAAGTACAGGACAATCGCGATGGCACTTACAACTGCCAGTACAACCCTAAAGAACCCATCAAGCACACTATCATCATCACCTACGGAGGCGTCAATGTACCCAAAAGCCCATTCAGGGTGCGAAATAACTTGCTTATTGAAGAAAACGATTTTTGTTCTCCTGAATAGCTAAAAGAACTTATTGGTTTACATGTACTTACTCTCATATAGGTGTATGTTGAAGAACCTGCAATGCCTGAGAAGGTCAAGGTCTTTGGCCCTGGCGTAGAGAGCGTTGTTACCTGCGCTCAGCCGACACACTTCTTTGTCGACTGTACTGAGGCTGGGCCTGGAGACGTGGCTATTTCGCTGACTGATGACAAAGGAATGGATGTGCCTGTTGATGCTGATGACAACGGTGAAGGCCTCTTCAAGTGAGCGATGAGTGCTTCCCTCGAATTGGATGCATGGAAACCACATACAGGCTATCACTGTTACTATCTCTCTGTTAGAATTGAATACGAACCCAAAGCTGTGGGAACGTACACTGTCAACGTACTGTTTGCGGATCAGGAAATACCAACCAGCCCCTACAAGGTCAAGGTTGAACCAGACATCGATATCAGTGGTGTGCAGGTTGTTGGCATGGAACCCAGTAAGTATCACATTAATCTAGTCGGGTTTATGTTTTTCCTCGGCTGTTTTGCGGATTGCCGTGGATATTATCGTCATTGATCTGTTCCCTCCAGGCGTAGTTATAAATCGAGTGACTAACTTCAAAGTCACATATAGCTCGAAGGTGAGAAAGTTGTTTGTGAGTGTGGTTATACGTTCGCCTCGTGGCAAGGTTTTGTATCCGCTGATAAAGAGCAACTACGATGGCTGCAATGTCTCGTACACACCACGTGAAATCGGAACTTACACTGTTGAGGTCTATGCCAACGGCAAAGAAATTCCCACGAGTCCTTTGAAAATGCAAGCTGAGTCTGATGGCAAGCCCATTGTGGAAGAAGAGATGAACAGACCAAAGGCAAAGAAAATCAACTTTGCTGAACCAACCGATGGTAAACCTGGTGGAAAGAAGCCTTGGCAGAAACCAGGTGCTGGTGACAAACCAGACTGGACTAAGAAACCATTACAGAAGCAGCCTAAAGGAGATCAACCAGACAAGACAAAACGCAGGTTTGGCAAGCCGGAAGATGATGAGCCGGAGTGGATGAATGCTCATCTAAAACCATGGGAACGTAAACCAAAACCACAGCCCGAGGAAGAAGAAGTGAAACCCAGAACTTTCAACATTGTGAAGGTCACTGGTGATGGTGTTGTGAGAGGCGTTGCCAACAAGCCAACATCATTCATGATAGACTCCACTGAAGCTGGCGATGGTAAAATCGATGTTGACATTCAAGGTCCTGAGAAACCAACTTGGCAAGTGACAGAGATCTCGCGAGGGAAGACCAAAGTCACTTACACACCCACTCAGCCAGGTGTTTACACCGTCGTTGTGCTTTTTAATTCCAAGCCAGTATCAGGCTCACCTTTTAAGCCTGATATAAAACCTATGAAAGTCAGCCCTCAAGCTGCAAAGGTGAGAGTTTATGGTGATGGCATAAAGACGGGAACGGTCAATCAAGTTTCCAAGTTTGTCATTGACACCTCCGGAGCAGGTACTGCGAAGCCTATATTCACCATCACGGGACCAGGAGAAGTGAAGACTGTGACCAAGAGCCTTGGTTTCCGAAAACTAGAGGTCTCATACACACCAGAAATGGAAGGAGAATACGTGGTTGATGTTACCTACGATGATACCTCTGTGCCTGATGCTCCTTTCAAGCCAGTCGTGAAATCTGCCATGGAAGTACCTGCTAACAAGGTCAAGGTCTATGGCAGTGGCACCACAGAAGGAAAGACTAATGAACCAAACAAATTTGTGATCGATACCTCTGAGGCTGGTAATGGAAAGCTCGAGTTTGATGTTGCTGGACCTGCCAAACCTAAGGTTCAGTCAAAGGAGATCAGCCCTAAGAAGACTGAGGTCACGTACACACCATCAGTACCTGGAGTCTACAGTATTGACGTGAAATATGACCAAACTCCTGTGCCTGGCTCTCCTTTCAAGCCCAAAATCCAGCCTGGCCAGCAAGCAAAACCATCAAAACCAGAGGAAAAGGTGAAAGTATATGGTCAAGGAATCGAGTCTGGCGAAGTCAATCAAATGACCACGTTCACTGTTGACACTACAGAATCTGGCCCAGGAAAACTTGGATTCGACATAAAGGGACCAAGTAAAGCCAAGCTCACAACAAAGGAAGTAAGTGTTGGAAAATGTGAAGTATCCTATGTACCCACCTTGGTTGGAGAGTATACGGTGACTGTGACGTACAACAACCGGCCTGTCCCTGGTGTGCCGTTCAAACCAAAGATCACACCTGGAAAGATGGACAAACCTTTTAAACCCATTGAGATGGTGAAAGTGTTTGGGGATGGTATCACTAAAGGAGTGAGTGGAGAGATAACAAAGTTCGTGGTTGACACATCAGAAGCTGGACCTGGAAAACTTGGCTTTGACATCAAAGGACCTGGCAAGGCGAAGTTGACTACCAAAGATCTTGGTTCTGGGCGGTGTGAAGTGTCGTATACACCAACCCTGGCTGGAGAGTATACGATCAATGTTACATACAACAGTGCCTCGGTTCCTGGTGCTCCATTCAAACCAAAGATTGAGATGGCAAAGAGCAGCAAACCTCTGAAACCTGTGGAAAAGGTCAAAGTTTATGGTGATGGTATCTCATCTGGTGTGACCAAACAAGTTACCAACTTCATTGTTGACACTTCAGAAGCGGGACCTGGACGACTGGGCTTTGACATAAAGGGACCAAGCAAGGCTGTACTGACAACAAAGGATCTGGGTTCTGGAAAGTGTGAGGTATCATATACACCAACCCTCGTTGGAGAATATGCCATCAACGTCACCTACAATGGTACCTCAGTTCCTGGTGCTCCGTTCAAACCAAAGATTGGATTGGGAAAAACTGAGAAGTCGGTGAAACCGGTAGAGAAGGTGAAGGTCTATGGAGACGGCGTCACTTCTGGGGTAGCAGGAGAGGTTACCAAGTTTGTGATTGACACTTCAGCAGCAGGACCTGGGAAACTAGGCTTTGATATCAAAGGACCTGGCAAAGCTTCCCTGACTACAAAGGATCTTGGTTCTGGGAAATGTGAGGTGTCATATACACCAACCCTTGCTGGAGAGTACACTGTGAATGCCACGTATGATGGAGCACCTGTCCCAGGTGCTCCTTTCAAACCTAAGATTGTCGTAGGAAAGACCAGCAAGGCTCCTCACCCAGCTGACAAGGTCAAGGTCTTTGGAGATGGTGTGACATCTGGAGTCACTGGTCAAGTGACGAAGTTTGTTGTTGATTCATCAGCAGCTGGGCCTGGGAAACTTGAATTTGATGCCAAGGGGCCTAGTAATGTCAAGTTGACCACCAAGAATGTTGGCTTCAGGAAAAGTGAAGTGTCTTACACACCAACGATGGCTGGAGAGTATACGATAGATGTCACGTATGATGGAGTGCCTGTACCAGGAACACCATTTAAACCTAGGATTGAAGTGGCGCACATGGCCAGTAGAGTTCGTGTCTATGGTGATGGCATCAACTCTGGAAAAACAAACCAGCCAACCAAGTTCATAGTAGACACGACAGATGCAGGTCCAGGAAAGCTTGACTTCAACATGAAAGGCCCCAACCAACCTGCCATCACCTCGAAGGAAATAACACCTGGTAAAAGTGAAGTTACCTTTACAGCTACTCTTGTGGGAAGCTATGAGATTGATGTGCTGTACAATGGTGAGAGGGTTCCAGGTGCCCCATTCAAGCCCAAAATAGAGCTGGGAACTCAACAAAGTGCTGCAAGCAAAGTGAAGGTGTTTGGCAATGGTGTTGCTTCAGGGAAAACTAATGAGCCAACAAAGTTTGTTGTGGACACTTCAGAGGCAGGGCCTGGTAAACTTGGCTTTGACATCGGCGGGCCGGAAAAGGCTGTGCTGAGGACTAATGACATTGGCAACGGAAAATGTGAAGTGACATACACACCCATTGCAGTAGGGGAATATTCCGTTCATATCACGTACGATGGAACCCCTGTTCCTGGATCACCATTCAAGCCACAGGTGATTGTTGGAAGATCAATATCAAATGCCAAGAAAGTCAAAGTGGATGGATCTGGCATTAAGAGCCCAAAGGTGAACAAGATCAACGTGTTCATTGTGGACACCACCTCAGCTGGACCTGGAAAGCTAGACTGTGACATTGATGGTCCCCGAAAACCAAAAGTTGATATCAAGAACATTGGCAATGGAAAGTATGAAGCCTCATTCACCCCTGTAACTACTGGTGAAATCATCATCAACGTGCTCTATGACGACGTGCCGGTTCTAGGATCACCGTTCAAGCTTTTAGTTACTGTTGAGGAGAGCCCAGCACAGAAAGTCACTGTGGATGGTGACAATGTGAAGGCTGGTGAGGTTGGAAAAGTGAACACATTTGTTGTGGATACTTCTCAGGCAGGCTTTGGTGATCTTGGTTTTGATATCAGAGGACCTGGTAAAGCCACTATAACTGCAAAGAAAATCAGTACAGACAAGTGTGAAGTTTCCTACACTCCTGAAATAGCTGGCATCTATGCCATTGATGTCACATATGATGGTGAGCTTGTCAAAGGTGCTCCATTCATGCCTGAAATCCGAGTGCCATCCACTGTTGACGATGCCTCTAAGGTCAAAATCAGTGGAGACGGAATTGAGAACTGTGAGATCAACAAGAGAACTGTGTTCAAGGTCGATACATCATCTGTTGGAGCTGGGAAGTTAGACTATGACTTCACTGGGCCTGAAGATATAAAGGTCACATCAAAGAAGCTGACCTCCCAGGAGACGGAAGTGTCTTACACACCTAGAAAGACTGGTACCTACCAGCTCAAAGTCCAGTACAATGGCACCGATGTACCAAACTCTCCATTTGCTGTCCTGGTTGTGCCTGAGGGTACCTTGATGGGCAAGAAACTCAAGTGTAAGAGGACTGGTGTGATTGTTTCCGGCGACGGTATCAAAACTGGAACGTGTGATGATACCACTAGTTTTGTGATTGATACTTCTGTCTCTGGACCTGGGAAACTCTCCTTTGGAATGAAAGGGCCTTCAAAGGCAACGATGAAGACTGAGCAAGTTTCTCCCACAGAGACCAAGGTCAGCTACGTTGCATCTGCCCCAGGAGATTACGGAATAGACATCATGTTCAACGAGAAACCTCTGTCATTTGGAACTGTATCATCCCACATCAAGCCAAGCCAGTCAGGAAAACCAGTCGCTCAGCAGCCAACAGCTATCAAGCCTGAGGCCAGTGAGCCACTCCAATCACAAGCTCCAGCGCAACAGCGCAATCCATCAGTTGTACAGTGTGAGATCACCAAGGTCAAACTGAGTGGTGTAGATGTCAAGGAAGGTGTATGTGGCGAACCAACATCGTTTGTTATCGACACGCTGGAATCAGGTCCTGGTAGACTTGGTTTTGCTACGTCTGGCCCATCTAAGGCTAAGATCAGCACCAGAGATATTGAACATGGCAAGTGTGAAGTTTTTTACACTCCAACAGAACCAGGAACCTACAGTCTGATGGTTTCGTTTAATGATCAGCCGCTTTCAGTAGGCCCTGTAAAGACCCAAGTGGTAACGTCATCATCCAAGACTGAGACTATTCCTACAGTGCGCTGTGAAGCCACAAAGGTTGTCCTGAAGGGTGAGGGCATAGAGACTGCTGAGTGCAACAAACCATCCACATTCATTGTGGATACAACTGAGTCAGGTCCAGGCTCGTTGGGCTTCGATGTCAAGGGACCATCCAAGGCCGTGCTTACCACACGCGACCTTGGCAATGGAAAGGTGGAAGTTTCATATTTCCCCACTGTGCAGGGCGAGTACACCATCGATGTCACTCATAATGGCCGCAAGCTCACCAAATCTCCAGTCGCTGTTGTGAGGTCATCAGAGGAAGTTAGGACCATGAAAACAGGGTCTGTGGATGAAACTGAATCTACACCACAACCATACCTGGAATTTCCAGATGATGTACCTTCCGAAACTTGTCAAGAAACGGGTATACAGCTTCAAGGTAAAGGTATCAGACAGGGAGCCTCTGGTGAGAGAGTGTCATTCATAGTCGATACTACGGAGGCCAAGCCTGGAAAGCTCGGGTTCAAGATCCAAGGCCCTGGAAACGCTCCTCTTGAGACAAGGATGATTGAAAATGGAAAGTATGAGGTGTCGTACATCCCCACCGCCTCTGGTGAATATGAGATTACCATAACCCAAGGTAGTAAGACTGTCCTAGGAAAACCTGTGAAAATAGTAATTGGAGAGTCTTCTACTCAAGCTCTCACAACAAGATCAGCACCTAAAACCAAATATGATGAGACCGTCGAGGTGGAGAAGCGTAATTTTGGTGAGATGGAGAATACAGTAACTACTCGCACAGCTACCAAAGAGACAAAGTCAGGCAACTTCTACTCAAAGGAAACAGTGAGAACAAGCGAGACACAGTCTGCCAAGATGCCAGTCGGTCAGCAAGGGTTCAGCATTGAGGAGTTGGACGATGTTGCTTATGGCTCCCGTGTTGTTGAAGAGACCATAACAGCTGGTCAGGTGCGAAATGTAGACCTAGCACCAGGTGACGCTGAGTTGATTGCTCGACAGATGACTGCAGAGGACAGAATTGTCATGATGGATTCTTCTACTGATCAAGCATATGGCAGTGTGGTGGAGAAAACCATTCAGACGAACACTTCACAAAATACCGCTAGCTCAAGCAGAGATGAGATTGAAAAGCCCTCAACGGAAGATATCAGGTTGCTTGCCCAGCAGCTCAGAATGCAGCCTGATGTCCAAATATCGACAAGGAGTTCGGAGCAAGCACCAATAGAAGAAAACATTCTTACATCATCAACAACTCAGCAGTTTTCAGTGGTAGACAGCTCAACTCAGCAGCGACCCACTCTTACCACTGAAACCTCAGAAGTTAGAGGAACAACAACAACAACAACAGTGGGTCGTCATGGTGACTCTCAGACCTCTCGGAGTTTTGTTAGTAGCATGCCCTCTGCAGTTCATGAAGACTTTTCAACCACATCATCAACGCGACAATCATCAGTCCAAAACACAATAACAGACAGACCAGAAACTACCAGCAGCAGCCAAGATGTTCAAACCACCGAAACCATCAAATTGGCTAACTTCAGTCAACCTGAGACTACAGTTGGCACCGTCAATGTCACACGTTCAACGACTGGAGCAATGCCTACGATGGAAGACGGCACGACTACCACAACGCAGAGGACGGTGACACGTAATGTTGTGAGAACTGGAGATCAGCCGGATGTTGGTAGTGTGGAGAACGTACAGCTCACCGAAACCATCAACTTGGCCAACTTCAGTCAACCTGAGACTACAGTTGGCACCGTCAATGTCACACGTTCAACGA
>ERZ1740065.3231-NODE-3231-length-10200-cov-11.574076_pt1 | contig 10200 bp, 11 predicted proteins | sample MGYA00581738_ERZ1740065 | MGnify/ENA primary metagenome ERZ1740065 (study PRJEB43018, sample SAMN04849749) | marine metagenome | isolation source: floating plastic debris | place: Pacific Ocean | collected 2008-09-01 | study: EMG produced TPA metagenomics...
GGGGGGAGGAGGAGGAAGAAGGAGGAGGCGTGCTTACCTTGGCAATGAGTTGCATGTTGAATGGACCATTGACTTCCAGCTCTCTAGCCACAGCGTACGCTATGGACTTGATCTTAGAGAGAGTCTGCTTGTTGATGTCCTGAGGCGGGGTGACCAGTGTGGCGTCGCCAGAATGCACGCCGGCATTCTCTATGTGTTCTGATACGGCGATACACATCACCTCACCGTCGCGAGCCACACAGTCCACATCAATCTCCTTTTAATTGAAGATGCATCACATTTACTGGAGTGAGATAGAGAGAAGTGAGGGAGAAAGAGAAGGGGATAGAGAGAAGTGAGAGAGAAAGGAGAGATTATTTACTTTAGCTTCAAGGATGAATTTTGAGATGACGACAGGGTGGTCCGAGTTGACAGAGGCGGCCTGGCCGAGATAGTTAGTCAGCTCCGAGTCTGAGTACGCGACATTCATACACGCTCCACTCAGCACGTACGACGGTCGAACCAAACACGGGTAGCCAACCTCCTCACAGAACTGCTTCGCGCTCTACAAGGCATCAGGAGAAGATAAGTCAAACAACTATCCCAAACGACATTGTGCTAAGAAGCAGTCAGGGTAATATACGGCCATTTTGTGTCCGACTCCACCATGATCAATACTATCATAGTGTCGCATCGTCATGCACAGGTGGACTAAGCTTCGCCTATGCATGGGCTGAATATGTCTCACTGCAGCGAAAATTTTCCCTGACCAAAGTGGCAGTTACAGTAGGTGAGCTGATGTCACAACTACTTCGGGGCAGTGGGAGACAAACCTCGATATCGGTCAACTCTTTCCACCTGGGCTGCGATATGCCGATTGTGTCGAGCATCCGAGAGAACTTGAACCTGTTCTCAGCCTTGTCTATACATTCAGCAGACGTACCCAGTATCCGTGCCTGAAAACAACGGCAGCAGCAGTGATGAAAGGGGGAGAAACTTGTTCAGCACATTTTCTGATCCTACTAGTGCAGATATGACGTCATATTGATTACTGTGGAATTGGGTTACCGATTATCTTGGCCAAAAAGGCAAACGGCATCCGACTTTTCAAACAGCAGTGATAATTGCAATCATGAGTGTGAGCCAAGCCAGGCTACCTTACAGTAGATTGTGTAAGAGCTGGTATTCGCACAAAGAACTCTGACCTACCCCTTGCCGATGCAAATCCATCGCAATATTGTTCGGGAGTTGTCCTCCCATGCACAGTATGACTCCAGTAGCTTTCTCAAGTGTGTAGATGTCCATCACAGTCTGGAATGGAAGAGGTTCACTAAACAATTCATGACGCCAGCATGGAACGTGGTGGTGAAATAGGTGGAGGGAGGATAACGGGAGAAAGGACAGACGCGGGGAGGGAAAGGCAATTGGTAAAGCGTGTCATGATGTGAGGGACGGGTACCGACCTCGAACGACAGCTCGTCAAAGTAGAGGCGGTCACACATGTCGTAGTCAGTGCTCACAGTCTCTGGGTTGCAGTTCACCATGATCGTCTTGTGTCCCAGCTAGATGACATGAAACAGCAGGTGAAACCGAAGTGGCAGGCCAGAGCGACACAACTACGCAGCACAGCGTCATCTTATGACACAGGGAAGCGTGTCTACAGACCTGCCTGAGTTCTCTAATGCAGCCTACGGCACACCAGTCAAACTCCACGCTGCTCCCTGTAGTAAATACCAAACTTGGGTTATGTTTGAAATCAAAGGACAATAGTGTGTTCTATATGGGAGGGACAGACCTATGCGGTATACTCCAGAGCCAAGTACCATGGTATGGCCGCCAGGGAAGTCGATATCGTTCACCTCTCCATTGTATGTGAGATAGAGGTAGTTAGTGTGCGCAGGCCACTCGGCAGCGACAGTGTCAATGTGCTTAACACTGGGCAAGATGCCCTGGCTGTGACGCTCTCGCCGTATCGCCACCTCCGTACTGACAAACAAACCGTGACATCGAGTAATGGGTGACAATGACACAAACTGCAGACCTCGACGTAGATGCAGAAATGGATGGGAAAGTGGGTATATAATTCTAAATCACAGGCTTCTATGTAGTTGTAAAAATGGCAAAAACTTGAGTCACTAGGATTTCATAACCAGCACTAATTGCAGCATTATTTCCCACAGCCGAGAGACTCAGCAGCAGAAGAGAGTTTGGCTGCAGACGTCAGTATTGCTGCAGACAAGAGTGATGCTCCTACCTCTCAACGCATTTAGCGATCTGCTTGTCGCAGAAGCCTTGTTTCTTGGCGGTGAGTAGCAGCGAGCGAGGAATGTTGTCCAGACGATACTGCAGCAAGTCGTTACGCGTGTCGATCAGATTCTTGAACTTGTACAGGAACCAGTGGTCAATCTTTGTCAGCTCATACAGACGCTCGATAGAGTAGCCATTGTTGAGGGCGGCCGCCAGCACAAAGGACCGTACGTCTGTTGGCGAGGACAGGCTCTGCAGCAGACGAAATGCGTGTATGACACCACAGGAACTAACACAAAGATACCTATCAGATTGTAGTACTAGCTTCTCTAGAAATTGCCATCTTATACCACTTGGCTGTATATGTTGGTGAGGAGAGCAAGATGAGGCAACTCCACACAATAAGGTGACTATTACCTCATCAGACGGAGGCTCTCTGCAGGGACAGAAGCCGTCAACGCTTTCGTCTGTCATACGCAACGCCTTTTGGAACGCTTCCTCGAAAGACCTGCCAACGGCCATGACCTCACCGACACTCTTCATTGAGCTGCCAATCTAACGATATAAACACAGAGGTACAGAGTCATCTACCGGGCAGCCGACAGGGATGGCGTGGATGAAGATGGTGGCAATAGATGGATGTATATTTTACGCAACGCATGCCATTTTTTGTGTAATTTTGACAGAAAAATGTTTTTTTTTTGTTTTACATGCCTTTAGCATACAAATCAAAGATCCCACCAACGACAGCTTACTCTAGGCACATTGTACTCCATCATGCACATATCCAAGTTATATTCATGACCTAAACGTCTCTGCTAACGGTCAATCGGAGCTGCATGGCAGCACGTACCTTGTTGTCAACCTTGGCAAACTTCTTCAGATCCCAGCGAGGCATTTTGACGACGCAGTAGTCGAGGCTGGGCTCGAAGCAGGCGGTTGTTGAGTTGGTGACGGAGTTTCTCAGAGTAGGCAGTGGTATGTTGAGAGCCAGTTTGGCGGCGATGTACGCCAGCGGGTAACCGGTCGCCTTACTGGCCAGCGCTGAGCTCCTCGAAAGCCTGGCATTGACTTCGATTATGTAGTACTGCAATACATGTCAATGCAGACGTCTAACAGTCAGCAATCACCGTACCGATGAGCTGATAGACTATAGGCATTTTCAGAGTTTCGGACGCGTCCACTTGCCGTGCGGCACGTGAACGTTTTCCGAATGCTATTTAGCTAGACGGCATCGTTTCATAGACGTAGGAATTACAAAGTGCGTTTTTCTACTGGCGTCACATGTGACAATTCTTAGCCGCGTATCAAATAGCTCAGCGAGAACGCCAAACACAGCGTTCACGGCACGCTCACTATTTTCTACCGTAATACCTAGCTTTTGCGCTCAGCGTTCCAAGCGTCCTGGAACGTTCGTAGTTCCGAAAATGCCTTATCACATACCTGGTTACTGGTCGGGCAGAGTGCGTACTGTATGTTGCACTCGCCAACGACACCTAGATGTCTGATGACCTTGATAGCCGTGGTTCTCAGCATGTTGTACTCGTGGTTGGTGAGGGTCTGGCTGGGAGCGACGACTATGGACTCTCCTGTGTGAATACCGAGCGGGTCGACGTTCTCCATGTTGCACACCTGCAAGGTGGATACATAACGGTGTGTATAAACCGCCGAGACAATGGCGCCGTAGTAGGGAAACTGCCGCTGGCATACCGTGATGCAGTTGTCGTAGGCGTCTCGCACGACTTCATACTCCATTTCCTTCCATCCTCGCAGTGACTTGTCCACCAGAACTTGGTTGGTGTGAGCGAATGCGCCTTTTGACAGAGCTCTCAACTCCTCCTCGTTATCGGCAAAACCCGAGCCGAGACCACCCAGGGCATAGGCAGACCTGATCATCACCGGGTAGCCGAGACGACCAGCAGCCGCAACCACCTGTCAATCATGTCGGCAGACATACAGACCTGACGCTTCAGTCCATGACAACGGCTATTATCTCCCCTTACCTCATCCACCGACTCAGCAGCCTCGCTGGGAGCAACGTGCTCATCGATCTCCAGCATCTTGTCAGCGAAGACCTTGCGATCCTCCGTCCACTCGATGACATGCACCTGCGTGCCGAGCACCGTAACGTTGTACTTATCGAGTACGCCCGAGTTCTTCAGCTGCACGCCGCAGTTGAGGGCAGTCTGACCGCCAAACGTCAGCAGGATGCCGTCTGGCCTCTCAGTCTCGATTACCTGAGACAAAATTACTGTACGTCATCAATATGACCTCAACGGGCAGTTGATAATGCAGCGTTACCCATAATGCATTGTCACAGTCATAAGAAATATGCCACTCGATCTTGGCATATGAGCTTGACATCCACCGGCCAACCGGCCGCCTAACAACCAGCCGCCTAACAACCAGCCATCCACCAACGAACTAGGACACTGCTCATTGCGTCAGTCACTGAGAGGGGCTTATGGAACAGTCCACCAGGTAGAAAATATTCCAAACATTCTGTTTTGGCCGTTCTCCGTCTGAGTAGCTCAGAGATTTGGCGAGTACAGCATTCGTCAATTGCACACTCAAAACAACACCAGCACTTGGAATACTAGAGAACTGGATTCGATAACGATGGTCTGAAGGCCGCAAAAATAGCGGTGAAAAGTTGCTGCTATCGTTGGAATTCAATATAGGAATTATACCCATGACACCTTGTATAGGAGTCGTCTTCCCATTTATGGGAACGCTATTGTTAAGACCTTTATCGTTATTATTTTCATTTCTTAATGATTTTGGAGGAAACGCTGACGTTTCTATATCAAATCCGGGTCTACGCTACACAAAATACGATCAGGTTTGGAAAGAGGCTCATTACCCACAAACAGCCGGACTAAAGGGATCTGCCTGTAGACTGTAGGGCAGTTCAGAAGACATACCTTGGTAACATATTCAGCTGTAATGGGAAGGAAATAGCACTTGTCGGCCATTCCTTTGGACGTCTGAACGGTGGCAATGTTCGGGTTGATAAGAACTGTCTGGATTTGTTCTTCCTTCAGCGCTTTCAGTGCCTACATTAACACGTCACGGCGTCACACAGGGGGCATCACACAGCTGGCGTCACTCAGTTCACACCAGCTGCTACTGCAGGGAGGTGAGAGGATGGAAGGAAGGGCACATTACCTGCGAGCCAGAGTAATCGAATTCGCCAGCCTGACCGATGGACAGGCCTCCGGAGCCCAGGACTAGGACCTTCCTTGGCCTCACCACGTTCTTCGACACGCCGTTGTTGTATCTGTAAAACGGCAGCAGGAATGGTGAGCATGACGATCCTAAAGCATGGGACGGTGGGGAGGTAACTACGAACTGCAGTGCCATGTTGAGCCTCTCCTTCACGCTCAGCGAGTCGGTGCCCATCCTGGAGGCCTTGACCTGCTGCAGGAAGACGTCAAAGAGTAGCTCGAGGTCCTGAGGTCCTCCCATAGCCTCGGGGTGAAACTGAACGCTAAAACACATGTCCACTGAGTGAGTATGGCAGCAGCGGCAGTTCCCAGCTACGCAGACGTGAGCGGCAGTGAGTCGTGCAATCAGCGGAATCATAGCGCCAGAGAGGAGAACTCAACCATGATTTACAGCGCTCTAGTTCTCCATCTCGCTTTGGTGTACAAGAAAAATCCACACAAGACGTCGTGTGAAACTGATACATCTACGAGACAAGCACAGCAAAGAGAAGGCAGAGGGCCAAGTGAAATCATGTGTCATGCAGCATGGGACAAGAGAAGGCGACTCCACACTGAGCTGATTGTACATTCGCTACGCAGACAGCTCTACATGTAGGTGCAGCAGAGAAATCAGGTCACACTGCGTGTATTTATGGCAGGTTCTATCACTCCGTCCTCTAGCTGGACAATGCTGTCAAAAAACTAAGCATCGATCTCAATCAGCGAGGCAATGACATACTGCTGAAAGGTGAGACATATTCACATGCAGCACTCTCTCTATATCACTCTACGGCACTCAATCACGCAGTCTGTATTCAAACATCAGACATTGTACGGACGAGGTGATGATAACACAGAGACGAGTTTTGCCACGCTATGTTGTATGTGCGTATACCATCTTACATGCGCCGACTCGAGTCGAGCCAACATCAACTGCTGAAAGGAGAGTAGTTGAAGCAACAGACGGACATGATTCTACTGTCAGAGTTGATACTGACTGCGGCAGTAAGATGGAGGTCATTCCTGCGCTTACAGTACCTGAAGTAGGGCAGGAAGTCGTGGATGATGCCCTCGTTACTCCTGTCATTCTCGTTGACGAACAGCTCGGACCAGTGTTCGGGCAGAGTCTCAGCGTCGACAGCAAAGCCGTGGTTCTGGGTGGTGATGAAGCAGCGGCCAGTGCCTGCGTGCGTACACGGCTGGTTGTGTCCGCGGTTACCATACCTATAGAACAAATGACTGTTAGCTCTCTGATGGAGAACTGGCTGCGAGTAGTGATGGAGGCAGGGCACCGACTCACTTTAGTTTGTAGGTCGTGCAGCCGGCAGCTCTAGAGAGAAGCTGATGACCAAGGCAGATACCAAACACTGGCTTCTTGAGAGCCAAGGCCTTTCTGATGTTGGACACTGTGACGCCACACATACTCGGGTCTCCGGGCCCATTGCTGAGGAACACGCCGTCATAGTCTGGTAGTGAGACAGAAATCAATCAGAGCCAGTGGCAGCCTAGACATGTGAAGGTCAATGAAATGTCACGCACGGATCTGGGTACATAGGACATCGGAGAAGTGAAAAACGAACACTCTCATACAGTCATTTTGGGGGTATTTTCGATGAGCTCACAGGCCCTTTTCCCGGAGACTGAGCCCATGATTTATTTACGTAGGGCCAAAACAGACAACATAAAAATCCGTCTGCTACCACAGCAATAAAATGTCTGATAAACAGCTTGCTGTAAAACTACTCATGAAGAATGGCTAACCAACAGAGATCGTAGAGGCTGTGTCCACGATCTCTGTAACCAAGCCATTTATAGCCGGTGAACTCATTACTAATTACCACCGACAGGCCTAGAAACCAACCACTCAAAGGCCACTGGTGATGATGACACCAGATCATCAACGTTGATGATCTCTGATGACACCACTGCACAGCTGGTAAAAATGTGGACGTCGATGGTTTGTAGGTTTTGCTGATGGCTGACATCCACTGGCTGGTCAGTTCGATCGACTGAGACAAACACACAACCCTGACTACTTCGTGTTACATACTAACTAGCCGTGGACGAATACCATTCCTAATTTTTAGATAATTTCTATTTCCATTTCTTGTAGAATTGTTTCTTGAAATGTAGCAAAGATAGCTTCTCCATAAATCACCCGATGAGTGCGGCACCAACTCGCGTTCATGTAATAAAAAATGCGTGTGATTGGCAAGACAGCAATGGCAATTGGCATGGAAAGGCAACCTACAAAATTATGATGAAATGCGCCACAGCGTTACGAAGGGAAACGAAGTGCTATAGGCCTAAGGCAGAGTCATGCAATGAAGCCTTAGGAAATAAAGAATGCCACAGTTGTACTGGATCTTATGGAGAGAAAGGTGTTGACAGTTGTCCGGGATCACTGATGTCAACAACACATAGTGAGAGTTACCGAGGCTGGTGAAGTCATAGTCCCACGGCACCACGGTGACCTTGGCCCCTCTCTTGGCCAGACATCTTATCTGATTGTACTTAATGCCGCAGTCTACAGCAACGATTGACAACTCTCCGCCATCATTGTACTCCGACTTCTCCTAAAAAGAATAGGAACCATCCGCATGAGAGTCCGGCGTCATCGGCGCCATGTGCTGCAACCCACCTCCACAAGCCCTCAAACGAACCAATCGCATTGAGTCGTAGATCAGCCAATGAGCGACCCAACAGGCTGGGGGTGGGACTGAGAGCAGCCGAACAGGGCATAAAAACACATGAATGGGTCTGAGGTTTGCGCGTCAAAGTAAATTTGACCAGCCCATTCAATATCGGCTTTGAAAGCTGTTTACTCCTGTACCCATCAATCACTGGACAGTCTGCAATTCACTGTTTGTTGTCTCACATTGACAACCGGATGGCTGATGAAGTGTCGCAGGCGTGACAGATCAGTGGTTGTACACATGGTCTCTCACCTTGCAGGAGACAACTGATACTAGGTTCTCTTCATTCGGGTCCGACAGCATGAAGTCCTGAGGGTTATCGCCATCAACTACGATCTAAAACCAAAACATACAGCATCAACGAAGTCTAGGTTGAGACGCGAGGCTACACTTGGTGTTTCTCTCCCTCTCTCTTGCTGCCTACCTTTCCAAGCATGGTGCCCGACTCTCTGATCTTTTTAGTTAGAGCTCGCGTGTCCACGCCTAGAAAGAGTCCATGGTATCAACAGCAAGGTCATAGCCTCAGGCACTGGTAAGGGATGGGGGAGGGGGAATCCTGACCAAATATTCCAGGAATCTTGTTCTCAGCGAGCCATTCAGACAGAGAGCGAGTGGCTGCCCAGTGACTGTAATCCATGCAGAGTTCCGATATGATCAGTGCTGCCACCTGGATCTTCTCTGACTCAAACCACCGGTGGAGGGCAAGGTTATCATAGTCATCGGCTGGCACACCGTAGTTTCCGATGAGAGGGTACGTCAGCACCAGCAGCTGCTGTGCATACGATGGATCAGTGAGGGACTCAGGATACCCGACCATTCCTGTCTGGAACACTACGGACACAAACCATGTGAACCGTGTGCTGCAGTCGATCAGCAAGATAGCAGGTAAAATAAGTGTACATACCGACTTCACCACTGGTGCTCGTTTCAGAGCCGAAAGCATAACCAGTGAACACAGAGCCATCCTCCAGGATCAACTTAGCTGCTTTCCCAGAGCCACCAGCCATATCTCCAGTTCAGCAGATCGATATGATAAATTCTGCCACGAAGTAAACATGAGAAGAGCAATCACAAAACTGTGGTGGTTTTCTTGAGTGCTGCACGACCATCCGTGACAGCTGCAAGCTCTTATCTCACACGAATTGGTGCAAGCATAACTAACAACATGCCATCAGAGATCATCAACGATCTCTGATGGCATACAGCTGAAAGTCTGCAAAACATCTCAACAGCTAGTTAGCAATGAATACTCCATCAAAAAACTACCATCGCAGTTACAAAACAACAGATTTGAGGCGAGTGCCTCGTAGAGCGTTACCAGTACCTTCCGTTGTCACAGTCCAGACCATGAATGCTCGACCACTAAACGCACGCTGGCTGATAAAGCACGTGGTAGCAGTCGAAATGTGATTCATAAGGAGTCACAGTTTCCTGTAGGGTAAAGTACGGTGGGAAAGCCAATACGGATGGTGGCCAGGTTGTTGTGGTGATGGCCTGTTGTAGGCTGAACTGTCGGTCGGACTATAATAATTAACATTTTTCGGTCGACTCATAATACATAACGCATTGAGACTGTCTGATGAGAGAACAGAAGGGGCAAAGTCAGATCTTGTGCAGATGCAGGTGCATAGCATAGGAGCTGACAACTCCTAAGCCTAGAAGTCTATGGAGTCAGTCCATTCACCTATGAACCTGTCAGGATAGATAGATTGTCAATGTGAACTACCTCAACCACAATACTAGAGAGCTGAGCTTATGCAGCTCAAGAATTCCAAGCTCTATAAAGTGGAGCTATAACATAGGCTGCTGTACATGAATGATGATCAGCAGCAAGTAATCGTGCTACTGGCGCACTCAACCCAGAACTGATTCTTACAGCATGTCACGACATACATGTGACATAGAAATTCCCACAGCCTGATTCTCCTTCCTATGGCTTCGGTTTCCTTCTCATCCTTCGATTACTGATGCCAGCATGAAACAAATTGAATTACTATAAGGTGAAGGTGATCACATCTAAATAAAGAGTATCTCTGTGATTGCTGTGTGTTCTCCCTCCCTCCCTCCCTCCC
>ERZ1740065.3232-NODE-3232-length-10198-cov-10.984719_pt1 | contig 10198 bp, 5 predicted proteins | sample MGYA00581738_ERZ1740065 | MGnify/ENA primary metagenome ERZ1740065 (study PRJEB43018, sample SAMN04849749) | marine metagenome | isolation source: floating plastic debris | place: Pacific Ocean | collected 2008-09-01 | study: EMG produced TPA metagenomics...
TTTTTTTGTTGTGGGGGGGTGTGTTGGGTGGGGTGTGTGGTTTGGGCGGTGGGCGTGGGGGTGTGGCCTGGGGGCGGGGGTCTTGGGTCCGGGGTCCAGGGGCCAGGGTGAGGGTGCGGGCATGGGCAATGGCGCGAGCAAAGGCAAGTTGCACAGTGTAGCATTTTTAGATGGAGCACATCTGTCTACAGTTCCATCAAGATGCTTCATGTCATTCATCCTCTCCTTTTCACCGCTAATCGAAACGGCAAAGTTGCCTGAGTTTGACGTAATGTACTGTCATAGAAACATGTACGTGTGTACACATACATGAAATCTGTACTTTATTCCAGGTTTCAGAAGCAAAATAAAAGGTTTTAGCCTACGATGGAGGATGTAAATAGAAAGGTAGCATTTCTGAGTTAAGGACGCTAACCTCCTAGCATAGCAGAATTTCCATACTTTGCATTCACTCTAGCAATGGTTTATCAGTAAACATTGATGGAAGATAAGAACTTATCAACTGTGAACCTCTTCAGTTGCGGGGAAGTGTAAGTTGCCTTGGTGTAATGGGTAGCATTGCTCTCTTGCAAGCATGAAATCCTTGGTTCGAGTCACAGCAACAGCACATGCTTGAAGTAGCAGTGGACACTGACAAAATATTTGCAGTCATGAACTGGAAATATCTTCAGGCTACAACTGATCATCCATCCATAAGGCTTTTGGGATGTCATCCTTCGAAAAAGGTGTTACAGCAATAACTTTGGTTTTGTTTCTTTGTTCTTTGCAGCGTCAGAAGCCATGTACCAGTGCCAGTACGCCGTGCTCAATGAGCTCACAGATCGTGAGTAGACTCGCTCCAATGCAGAGACCCAGCGTTCCTCCCAGGCTGGCTGTAAGTTGAGGGAAAACTTGGGTTCACAAATACAAACTGTAGCATTGGTGTCAGAGGCGAGATCAACCGAACCTATCATGTCAAACACGGAGTAGGCTACCTTCTCCTCCAGCTTTTGATAAGACATCTTACCAAAATATATTCGCAATAGTATGTGGCTCTTCTCGGTATATTTGATCATCTCTAAAAATACCAGGAGAGAAAAATTCTTTTGATGTGCTTTGACTGGCACAAAGGTGTCGATGTCATTGGTCTGAATTCCTCCCTGCACGCTGTTACCTCTAGTGTAGTTCTTCAGTCGCGAGTCGAGCTGACTGGGATACTTGTAAGTAGAAATCTTTGAGGTATATTCTGTCTCCATACAGGGTCTCAGACAGTTACATGCCTGCATCCCTTCCTCATCATGGAAAAAACTTTCTGAAAGAAAAGCAAGGAGAGTAAAAGTGGTGAGGTGAGATTGAAGCATTGTTATTGTGATCAACGCAGTGCTTTTGCTCAGAGGTTTTCCCATAATGAGAGCTTCTGGACACAGTGAGGTAGAAGTTGGAGGTGCGAGGTGGTCATGGTAAATTGGGATGAGCCAAGAGTGACACAACTGATATCACAACTATTATTGTGATATCAGTTGCTGAGGCTAAAGAAAGCACACAGCTTAACACTTGAGGGGTTAGGACGTACACATGCCCGAGAGAAAGCAGCAGCATTTACCTCTGAATGGGTTGGCGCAGTAGAGATTTTCTTTGATGGAACAGGATGAGGTGGTATCCACAGCTGTAAAATAGAGCAGCTCTTTTCAGATCAATGCAGTCGTTAGTGTACATGAATGATTGAATTCTATTCAACCGACATACATGGGTGGAGAGGGTACCTGCATCCACATCTCTCGATGATATATGATGTGTGGCACTCTACGATGCATGCGGAGAATGAGTAGTGAATGTAGTACAGCAGAAAATTTGGTTTCTTGATCGTGTCGTAGCAATCCGACTGACCGTCGTCAGCATTTAGTCTACACTTCGTGCGATTTGCATGCAGGTAAGCCTACCTTAGTATGCACCTGTGCAGTGCAGCTAACACCAGCGCTTCAAACCTCTCAGGCATGCCAATTGGAAAATAGACAATGCTATTTGTCATGGTCAAACGATTAGCGAAATATTGGCGATCATCGTTCTCAGCCAAGTCACGGGGGGGACCTATGCAGCTATGATGGGTCTCAAATTCAGATGAACATATGCCACAATATGACAGTGAACTTTCAATTAAAACTGTTTGAATTACGAGGATAGTGGCTTGGATCTTATCTTACTAAATTCAGACACTAGATCCATATAATGCAGATCCAGCCTGATCTGTGGCAGCTCTTAAAGTTGTTGAGTTAATATACAAACCTTATAATATACCGAGATAAACAATATTTAAATAATGGTCTTTGATTGGATAGAGCATAGCAGGCTGTAAAAATGGTTGTGTGATTGTGATAGCGCACTTTCTCCCTTCTCGCTCAAACTTTGTGATGAGAGTTATCTTCTCATGCAGTTTACACGTAAGGGGATATAATCACTGTTGAGTAGTAAATACGTGTAACCAGCCATAGAGTAATAAAATATTGAACACTGGAATATACGTATTGGCAGGAAGCGATAACTTCTAAACGCAATATTTGACAACTTGAAACTGGACGACTTGATAACTGGATGACTTGATAACTGGACGACCTGATAACTGGACAACTTGACAACTGTAATAAGTGATAATTGGAAAATTCCATAACTTGGCAGCGAGACGTCTTGAAGACATGATGTCTTGACAACTCCTCTGGCAGAGGTTGACTGAAGATGATGACACAGTGATGAAACCTAAATTCATCTTCTCCCTACAACTGGGAGCTGCGATCTTGTTTGGATTTTTCTCCACTTGAACTTGGTGGAATTCATCAGAGGTTTGGAATCTCTGTTTTTTTGAAGCCATCTGACCCTCGGATGCAATGACACCCAATCAACTAGTTCGGAATTGCAGACAACCCAAGAAATAGTATGAACCAAGAAACATCATCTCAGTCACCTACTAACATCGGAGCTAATTCAGATTCAAGGTCAAATATCTGCTATGAGGACAGGAAACACCTGCGAATGCTTCTACCCACTTCTGTAGTGTAACACTTCCCAGTTCAAAGCCATGTTGAAAAATCATGAGGTTGTTTCATGCGCTTGCACACTGAGAAATCACAGTACCTTGATAGCAACGATGCTCTTTGCCGTTCTAGATATCTTGATATCTCACTATCTCTAATGTCAAAGCAGAAGCACTTCCTCTCTCCATTACTCTGTGATAACACATAATATACTTGTCCCGATCAAACCAGTTGGCGGCGCAACGACTCTACTGCTTATCAAAGTCAAGTGTCTGAACTGTTTACTTAGATTTAATGACACCTGCCATCTTGATATCATCACAATTTCTGCTTGTAATGAGATCAATGAAAACTTGCCATTTACAGTGTCATGTGACCAGTTACCAGTGTCATGTGACCAGTTACCAGTGTCATGTGACCAGTAACCAGTGACCAGTTACCAGTGGGTGGCACGACTCAGTACTGGAAAACTCCCCGAGAAGATTCAGAGATAATATTTTATTTTGGTTAATGTGAGAGCATACCTGCCAAATCTCTCATATTTCCTTGGCAAGGTCCTCCTCCCTTTTAGGTGCCAGATTTATGGTAAAAATTGTTGTTATTAGTTTCCTAGGCTCTCCCGTGACTTATCGCTTAGGTAATTCTGAGGTAAACTCCAACATGGCATCACAGAGTAGCTGTTGGGTGTGAAGGGCCACACGCTAGTGAAAACAGCAACAACTGAATAGATGGATGCTAAAAGCGATTGTATTTCATTTGTAAAATGCATTTGTTGAAAGCTCAACACGTCGCCATTTAACAAACAACCGATAACGGATGCTCCTCATACTGTGATCTGATGGGATGCATTCAAACGCAGCACAATAGTCAACCGGTGCTATTTCAGGTTTGTCAATGAACAAGAGTGTGGCCGGCTATCTTTTTATTCCTTCATTTGTTCATTTATCCACCTCATTTGCTCGTCCGTTACTGCTTTCACGAGTGTGACAGGCCTTTAAGGGGGCTGTGAGCTATGACTTCTCCAGCTATTCTTGGCCTGACAGGTTGAAAGGTATGAACCAAGGCAAAAATCTAGGTAATGGTAATCTCAGCGTGCAACTAGGCAATGATATGGACCTCTTAGCTGAAGTGTCAGTCGATGAAGTCCGATATTTTCGACTCAGTTTACCTTTCAAACCGTTGTCTTAATATCGCATTGTAAATACAGTAGCCTATAGATTTCTTGTCATCGAAACCATCGCTGAATAAATTATAACTGATATAGATCAAGGCGCAAACAACTGCAGCAATAGAAACCATACCGAGAAACGGACCGAGAAACGGACCGAGAAACGGACCGAGAAACCGACCGAAAAACCGACCAAGAAACCGACAGAGAAACCGACCGAGAAACCGACAGAGAAACCGACCGAGAAAACTGGAAATGAGGTTGCTGTAGTGCGGCTATAGCACCAGGAAAAGCACATCACGAGAAAATGAATTGAAACCGATTTTGGAGGCAGACATGAAATACAGCGGAGGATCAGGTTTGGAGTTAAATGAAGTTCTGGTTCTGTCCCACGGCAAACAGCAACTAAAAACATGATTGATCATTTCTGTGGACAGTGTTGCCATACTAAGCGTATTGCGATGTACTGTAAACCCAAATATTTTAGCGACCACACAATAATAGCTCTAATAGCTATAGTGTTAGCCATTCTCCTGTCGATTTTTGCACTCACTCCCATGCCTAATAGCGACTCGGAGAAACCTCTATTGAAGCTGAACACTATATTTTTATAGCTCTTCATGTTGTATATTTTAAGCTCAAAGGAAATCGCTATAAGTTCTAGGCGTTATTATTAAAAATAATGCTGATTTGAGCAAAACGCTATAACACTTTTCCTGCTAAGATATTTGGGTTTACAATATTCTCTGGCGGAGATGGCTGGTTCTGTGGGGAGTGATAGCGAATGTTAAGCTTTTCTGAGCTTTCCGATGCCATAATTCAGAACCCCCTACAGCTAAACCTCGCTATATTTGAGCTCAGCTCATGAAGACACAACTAACAAGCAGCAGGGGAGTAGCAAGAGACTAGTAATCGCCATACGAGCCTTAAATCTTGGCAGCTAAAACAAGGAACCTCTTGGGAACGATGGGATACTTCCCATCTATGTTTTCTGATAGCCTTCAATTGTGGCCAAGGCTCACAGAAATTCAATCAAGATAAACTAGCTTACCGTCATTTCATCAGCCTTGAGGACCTGGATCCTGGTGGTGAGGGTTTTCTTGGCGAAGTCTGACATGAATGTCTGCGCCATGATACCCAGGTAGATCAGGCTGCTGATTATCAAACAAAACCAAAGGAGTCTGAAACAAATCCCAAACTGAAGCTTAAAGAATAGCGCAAACACCCGGTTATAACTGGAGCAACACAAGAAGTAAGCAAGTGGCTGACTCACTTCTGTTTCAGGGAGGGGGTGGCAGAAATACTAATTATTTCAAACTTCCTCAAGGAATAGAAGTGAGTCTACCCCAAACAATGAAATATTGGTAATAACATGGTTGGAAGTAGGTCGTGGTTTCAGTTCGGTTATCTGACGGAATATTAGCCTCATTTTGGTTAACCAAAACAAATGACCCAAAAATGCTTCCATTTCCAGCTATAAAAATCTCATTATCTTTTTTTCGAATCGCAATTTCTCGAAATAAGTATCCCTGTAAAGTCAATCAGCCTTTGTCTGAGGGATGGGATCAGCAGACGGTCACAAATGCGTATAGTAGTAGTGCAGAAAAATGCAAGTGAGCTGAACACAACTCAGACAGGGAATGTAATGAATACATCCTAAAAGATACGTGTAGAACCGAAGCTGAACCGATGCTACAAATCCTGAATGGTTACAGCTCTAATTGGAAGGTAATTTATGCTAAAGCTGTGGACATCAAATCTGTTCATCTCTAAGAAAACCACAATTAATCATTTTGAGGAACCCAACCTAGAATTGACAACATATGAAATAATATTTACATCTTGAATCGACAATTCGACAAGTCGTAGAACCAGAAAGACTGGATATTCAGATGTTTTGACGTTTTGAAACTCATAGCTAAGAGCCCAAGCGATTACAGTTAGGATTTTGGTTGAGTTCACCTTAGCATGATCTAACCAGAGAACTGCAGGAAATCTTAGGAAGAAAATAATGACAACTCTAGCCCTCGGGTTAGGAGGCTGAAATACAGGAGTGATCAGAAATCGGGATGTTTGTCATTCTCCTGTCAATTTTCATGCTCCCTCCCGCGCCTATCCGCGCCTATCCTCGCTCACTCCTGTGCCTGCTGATATACGAATATCTACGGGAGAATGGCAAAAGCCGAAACTAGTCATCTATACCACAAAGCGACACCACATATCAATACCATAGAGCCGTAAAGAGAATGCTAAATACACGTATATCATTGACCTGCTATGAATACCTTCTGAATGCTGATATCTTGGATCTGTTGAGACACTTGATCCCATGCATTGAGCTCTCCTCTGTTAACTCCTGCCATTTGTTGTATGAAGTTTTGTCAGACATGGCTGCTCTTCGCTGTGACAAACTTACGGTTGAGGTGAACTGTCGATACGATGTGTTGACTATTGGGTTTTAATTATAGGGGAAAAAATTGAAAACTCTATTTGCAGATTAAACAGACTTCTGATTGGCTTGTTTCTGATTAGCTGATTTCTGTTTGGCTGGCTCAAATAAGTTGGAACTTGATAGGGACGGACGCACAGTGGTGCGCGAGGAATGCGTTCACCCCTTGTTGGATTATGGATCCACTCATTTACATTCAGAAAGGGATTTTGTATCTATACTTGAACTATAGCGTAACAATATGCCATTAATATTTGATATGCAGGGAATGGAATTTTAACATCCATGAATATTTTTGGTCAACTTTGACATCGAGAAGTTGGTGATTTTTCTCTTTGCCACTCTTGACTGCGCATCAACTCATAGCTTGTTACTCAATACCATTCTGCTTCAACATGATTGGATAATAGTGTATCAGGGTCAGATCCAGGCTTTTCTTATAATGACGCAGAAGTTGTCAACTCACAGCTGTCCAGAGAGCAGCTTGCATCCATTGAATTATCATCCAATCTTGCGGCCACTGCGGCTTGCATAACATTACGCTTAAACTTTTTCTATCCACATGTAGGTATTAATATTTGAGGCTGATTTTTGACTTTTACGCTAGCATTAGCCTGAATCTGTTTCCTGCTCTTTTTAAGGGTGAAGCAATTCATGATTCTGGGTTTTGATTCGAGTTTGATTACTGACTCTAGATAATCGACGATTCAATTATTTCAATTATTCAAAGACCAAATCCATAAGATGAATCACTATGCTTATGCATTCTGGCAACAAGAACATCACAGGCAAGTTATAGCTGTACCGTTCTGAATTTAGCAACTAGAAAAGTAGAAAAACCAGACGTGTAATGAGTTTTGGAAACATATATAGCCACTGTGGTTACATTTCTGAAGTGAAAAAGTAATCAAAACACACAATCTGAGCCGAGAGATAATCGATTTTGCAGACAATCACTAATCAACAATGCATCGTTAGGGGAAATAATCGACCATGCATCGAAACTATGATGCATCACTTCACCCATAGCTCTGATCCGTGCAAAGTTTGTGAGGAGAAGGAAACTCCATAAATTTTTGAATGCTATTTTTATTTAGTGGCCAGTCAAATTATGCTCTCTTGGCCTTAAGTCCAGGGCCACAGCATACTGTAGAAGTGAAAATATTAGCATGGGAAAATACTTAATACCGCATCACTATGCCGATAACCCCAGCTAGCTGTTCTGTCCAAATTTTCTCAGCCTGACATTATTTTGGAGTTGTCATCTCTTTTCGAACATAAAAAATGCTATAAAGACCGTGACTTTGTAGACATCGATCTTTAGCACTCAATTGTATTCTACTTTGTTTTTTAAATGGACTTCATTCAAAAACGCCAATATTTTTTCATATTATCTGTTCTTGAGGCTAGGACGGAGGCAAAGGAAATCCAGATGGCATCACAACGAAATTTACTCATAACTGCGAATGTAGCTATATGATATGTGCTAAATACTATGGGTTAAATCTATACGCTATATCTACACGCTATATCTAGCGCTGCGATGGAATCAGAAGTATCTACTTACGCAATGTTATCGAAATCAATAGTGTACAACCACCATGTTTGTCATTTCATACTTCTACTCCGTGACCATCACATAACATTGCTCCCTGCTTCATTATATACAGGCAGCCGTATGCAACTCAACATGCAGCATCCGCAGTCGTACTGTCCATTGAGGCTGACCCTGGGGAGCTTAGCTTTGTTGTCCTATGCTACCTCATGGCATAGCCATAGTCTCAGATATCGTTCACTCTGGTAGTAAACAGATAAACAAACCATACATGACGGCACTCATCACACAAGCCACCGTAATAACCACCAGACAATCGGTTACACAGTGAACAGAGGCAAACAGCCTCTTGGAATGCTGTTAGTTGGTCACTTTTGAGGCAGCCAAGAAAGTGCCTGTATCCCCCACTGTACTACTCCTCATGGATCCACCCCTGAACTACTCCTCATGGATCCTCCCCTGGACTACTGTCTATGGATCCGCCCCTGGACTACTGCCCCTGGATCCGCCACTAAATACTTTAAAATACACAAGACTAAGGATGGGTTCTGATAGATTGCCTATATATGAATGCTATCGGTATGACGACTCGTAAGGGGAAGCAAAAATCATGATGGAAAATAGAAATACAAAATACAAACATAAATTCTGGCTCAGCTCTCGAGCGTGAGAATGAATATTATCAGCAATTCGGTGTGGGTGAGAGAAACAATCCAATCTCATCACATCTCATATATTCTCAGGTTATGTCCACATACATTGAGGTACAGCCTATTGGTTGATATCACAGTGTGGAGGGAGCACGAGTTCATACTGAAGCATAATCAAACACCGCTCGTGAATCCGAACTTCGTACGAGGACTCTTCTGGAAGTGAGAAGGTTCCGGAATCACGTGGGTCTTACTCTGATTATACTTGCAGCGTTTGTAGCAGTAGACTAGAGATACGATGCCGTGTTCGATAAACTCGCAGACCGTGAGCATGCTCGCTCCTATACAGAGTCCCAGAGTTCCTCCCAGGTTTGCTGTAATGATGAACAGGATGGATGAAATATATAATCATGTTTCAATCAGGTTTAAATGATTCCCAACTGTATAATTTCTGGATAAACAAACTGCGATGTTTTGCTCCATCTAGCAGAATTTCATATTATAGAATTTATAGCAAACTTGGCACCATGGGAATACAACACATGTTTGAGCTACAGTGTGGTGACATCGTTATGAAATTACCCCTCCATGATTGAATGATCAGGTACAGTGGGATGCTGGGATAGTGATCGCAGTACAGCATGATTCTGGAATAGTGATCGCGGTACAGTGGGATTTTTTTCAAGTTTGAATTTGATGATGACGACGAGGATGGCGGCAACAACAGTCACTTTATTTAACTTTTCAAGAGTTGTCTCGCAATAAGTCATATAAGAATGTGGTTTATAGAAAAACTGGGCTCTGTAAAGGTAAGAATAACATCTCAATTCTACATTATGATTACATTTACGTACTGGAAATAGTAATGGAACATATAACTTAAACAGTTTTTGTCATTCTCTTGTCGATTTTCACTGTAACTCCCGCTTACGTGTGCACACTCCCACTTAAGTGTGCACACTCCCGCTCACGCACGCTCACTCCCACACGTGTTGATGTACGAATATCAGCGGGAGAATGACAAAAGCCCTTTAAACTTCTCGAGCATTTCAGCTGGCTCTCTAATATTGCAAGATGGCTAAAACTTCCGTTTGTTAAAAGGATGAAATGAATTTTATGATGATATAAATAAAATAAGATGTACAGTCTGATTTCTCGAAGGCAGCATTCAGTAGATGTAAGTTGGATTTCATTACGCCAATACATCAATCTTACAACACGAAATGAAGTGAGAAAAACAGACGCCATCAATTCTAATTAAGTCATGTTAGACTCTCAAAAACTACATGCAAATTTTATTATCACCGTTAATAGTATTATTATTATTATTATTATTATTATTATTCTTATTATTATTATTATTATTATTAT
>ERZ1740065.3233-NODE-3233-length-10196-cov-10.917464_pt1 | contig 10196 bp, 6 predicted proteins | sample MGYA00581738_ERZ1740065 | MGnify/ENA primary metagenome ERZ1740065 (study PRJEB43018, sample SAMN04849749) | marine metagenome | isolation source: floating plastic debris | place: Pacific Ocean | collected 2008-09-01 | study: EMG produced TPA metagenomics...
CCTTCACCCCCCCTCCCCTCCTTCCTATTTTTTTTCTATACACTTTTCTTTCTCTTTTTCGTTCCTCGTTTCCTTCCATTATCCCTTCCAATATTCGTTCCTTCTTCCCTCCCAACCTCCCTCCCAACCCCTCACCCTTCTATATCCTCTCCTCTCTATATCCTCTCTCCTACCTCCCTACCTACCCCTACCTCTCTTCCCCTACCTCTCCTCCCAATCTCCTATCTCCCTCTCCTCCCTTTCACCATCTCATGAACATAATTATTTTCTGCTGGTCTCCTCGTAGCAGATTCCACCGTCCTCATTCCGTACGGAGAGGTCGGGGCAGACTTCTGTCGCTTTGCAAAGACACTCATTGAATTCATCAGATTTTTTTCAGCTGACGCCACGCTGATTTGAATTTAAAAGTGTTGCTACTATTCACTAGTAACTCATATACTTATTACCATAAGTTATGCTCATCCCTCTAGCGATGGTATTACTGCTGGACGCTGATTGCTGGCTCTTTAGTGATGCATATCCCAGTATTGCGGTCGTGGCCCGTCAGTTGATATTCCAGTTGACAGGTTGGGTGTATCACTTTCCAGGTCTTGTATATCTATATAAACATACCTAATCACCTGCGGTTGTGGTATTGTCAGACTGAGTTAGCTCTTCGGTAGAGAAGGTAGAGAAAGTATGCGCTCCCTCGCAGCTCCCTCAGCTATCAGCCTCTTACACAACTCTGGTGGCAGCCAGCGATCAATCAGTCGGAAATAATGGGCCCTGCATTAGGATTTCTCTCTTACAAGCAAACTTATTGTATCCGTTACACAGGAATTCACCTGTTTACCAATAATACAAACAACTTTGTGGTCATTTTCTGTTGAACGGAGGCATATTGTGGTACAAAGACAATAAATTCAACAGATATCAATTGATTTCCTTTTAGTTGATTTGCTGGTAATTAAATTAACGAGCTGCCCCATGGACTGGAATTCCGAATAGTTTTCCACATCCTATGACTGACCCACGGAAGGTGACTAGCCTTTGCCGCGGCAGCCGCTCGTACTTCCTCTGACAGAGGGTAGACTATTCTTGGACAGCAGTCAATCGCTTTCTGAATCAAACTAAAATAACCGTTTGAATTTATTAAGGCTTTCACTCAAAAAATATTTACTCTACCGCGTTGAGCAGTATCTAGTTACCGTGGTGATTCACTGATAGGACGCTGCGTCCGGGTCGTGCTCTCGCTGCATCATAGTCCTCTCACCAGTGTTGTACCCCTACAACGCTCTCAGGTTTCGTCACGTAATACAAACAGGCCCGCACCCAGTCATCCCTCCGTCAGGGCACCTGCTTCCATTTGCCATCTGAGTGACGGAGCCAAACGACATCACACAGCTGCTGACCCACTTAAGACTAGAATCAACATCTCTAGTTGGCCTGTACTGAGGTGGCAAACACTAACATGGTTGTAAATGCTAGCACATTCTACTGTATCTACTCTCTTTGCACATTGCAAACGAAGGTTTTACGAATTCAGTAGCAGCTCGATTAGCCAGGCAGTTTGCTATGACCTCCACTCCCTCTCTACTCGCACTCGCGGCCCCAACCCGATCCGCTGCTCAGCGATACTTGTTTGTCGCTCAATTCTATTAATCTTCTCTTTTTATTTGCTCACCGTGATTCGGATGAATTCAGTTCAAGTGAGACTCGAGAACTGTTCTTCATATCACTTCAGATGTTGTCCGTTTCGGCACTTGACAAACGTAGAGCCACGCAAAATGACAACAGAGTCAGCTACGAGCTCATTAGCTTTAGTCTATTGATGATGAATGCTGAATATTTCTCTTGTTTTGATCAGCCTCTAGTCGTCATAGCAATTGTAAGAGGACAGGAACCAGTGAGAAGTTTGGCTGGAATGCCTCGTTCAGTCTCCACCGGGTCATCTAGTGTCGTGTGGCTCAGACAGATTCTAAATCATCCGTCAATGTAATCAATCACCCCAAAACCTTATTCATCTCACAAGCATCATACAACAGTATTTCAATTTGATTGGAAATATGGATTTGTCTTCCCATGGGTGATACTTTGGCTCCAATTTGCAGTACCTGAGAGTAGATGATGAACTGACTGTAAACAGATTGCTGCGTATTGCCTATGAATGGAGAGCCGAGCCCCGCCGCTGATGCAGATACCCAAATGCTCAATACCTAAACATTGACAATCATTACTCCTTTGGTCAAATACAATGCAGCCATTTCCTGCCAGCGTGACTGCAGTGTGGCCGTGATGAACATTTTCTTCTTGTTTCGCAGCCATGTTTACGAAAGACGATTAAATTGCACTGGAGAACCGGCGTACTGTCCACAAACACAGCAATGAGAACCTTTGTATTTATGTTCTCTGGTGCGCAGCCCGGCGGACAATCGACGATATGCAGGCTGTGCTCAGAGATTTAAACATCACCAGACAGTTGAGTGTAACTGGTCAAAATATTTATGCTGCACTCCTGATACTAGGCGAAAGACACTATCAGCTATTGTAGCCTCTGTATCTCGGTGGCTCATTATTACGATGAAATTTGATACATGCGTGTCACCAGGAACAGTTGTTACGCATAAACATCTCTGGTTTTCTGTGTCATGGAGCAGCTGGTTGTAGGAGTGGCAAGCTGCGGCTACAGACGGTAGCGATGAACACTGGCGTGGTCCAGAGTCATTCACTGGCGTAACCAATGCTATGATGAGTGGCTCTTCTCCATTGTACTGGACAAGTCTCCCAGCCCTGAGTTTGTTGAATTAGAGTCAACTATGGTTGGCACACACCACTAAATACTAATAACAGAGCATTGTTACTGCCAGGAGGTGGGCTACGCATGGCAGTGCATGTTTGACTGCCATTTGTTGAAATACAATGCAGTCAGACGTGTTTAAATTGACACGCGCAGGATTGTCTCTCTCTCTCTCTCTCTCTCTCTCTCTCTACCTAAAACACTTAGAGAGGTGAACCGCCTCCCAGCCTCTTCAGTCTGCTTCAGGATAAAAAAGTTCGATGTAACAATTACCTACTTGTAAGTCATGCGTGAGAAACCCAACAACGTTGGGGAGCCGGCGGTGACTGACTATTTGGGTGCATTTCATTGTTGATCCAGTCCTCCTATCGGTTGTGTTGCCTGTGGAGTAATGAGATAGTTGGCAGGTCTGTGAGAGCCAGCTATCTCTCAAACGGGCAGACAATGTCTGCATCAGAAGGTACGCCTCGGACTCTCTTCGCGTGTTTGATCAAAAACTCATAAACTACTAAGCTGAATCTGGACTCGAATGCAGGTAAAACAGGTAAAACAGGTAAAGCAGGTACACAAGCGAAACATTCCTCTTGAACTCTGGTTTTGTGGCATAGAACTTGTTATCAATTGACAGCTATTTCTCAGGAGATGGAGAGTTTCTGGTGTAGAGATTTTGCGCAGAGTTTAGTTGACAGATGAGTTAGTTTATTTCCTGAAGTGAGGCTGCCGGTGTGCGACCCTCGACCCTCGATTGCTGACTCTTGGGAGTTGGCACTTGATACTAATTAGTTTATGAAAGATTTGAGTCCACTTTCTTTATTAGGGACATCGATTTTGTTAACATCGGCATATTTCCTTCGCAGGCACCTGTGAGAGACGAGCATCCAATAAGAATTCCTCTGATCAACGGAGTGGAATCGCTGCATCCTTTGGTTTCAGAACTCTACGAGGTGACGAAGAGGATCGTCGACCATGAACCTACTCGCCGGAGTTTACGCTGTCGTCTGTATCGAGGTCATTCAGCTGACCCTGGCTCTGCCTTCTTCGTTAGATACAGGTAACATACCAGCTGCCTCTTCCCCTTGCTCCTCACAGAACACGCCATATATTCTCTAACTACGTATTATATTTGACTTTGATCATACAGAGCTGAATGTCTGCGATAGATTCGGGCTCGAGTGCACATACATGTACCTGTACATACATGTACCTGTACATACATGCATATGTGTAACTTGGTTTGAATAATCGTTGCTCTTATCATTATCATATGAATTGTACTATTGGGTCAAAAAAGATTACATTCTTCAACAAGTTCAGCTCCTGAGACTGGTTGTTGTCTCATATTTATGTGACAACAGTTGTTTCCACGAAATCGAGTCGGTGAAGAGCTCCTCTGGTGAAACTGTTCGAGGAAATATGTAAACTTAGAACTGAATGAGTTGAGTCAATGTGGGTCAGCGTGGGACGGGTTAGATGCTCTAGTAACACTTTCCAGGATAGAAAATATAGGGGGGAGGGAGGGGGAGGGAGGGGGAGAGAAAGAGAAAACAGATGTATAGTTGGGTGTGGTGGTGGGCATGGAGGAGTAGAAAAGATGAGGGATGTGAGAATCGCGTACTGGGTGGACAGGAAATCAGCGATTGTTTACAAGATGCTGCAGGGGAGGTAAATAGGCCCTAATCCTCGGTATTCGCCATCTGATAACAAATCTAATGATTGGCTGTTGCCCCAGATGACAGCACATAAAACAGGCTGGACACTGGGCCGGTAGCAGGGTTAATGATCTAGTTAATTGTTGTTAGGGTCACGTACATGTATGTGCACGCTGTCACACGCAGTGTGAGCGCTGTCACACGCGGTTTGAGCGCGACTGACAGGTATCTCACTCTGTCATTACACCTGACAGGCCATACAATCAGATTGAGTGAGCTGTGGTGTGACTCAGTGTCGTGTGGAGAGACTGACTGCTGTAATTATAGTAGTAGGGCTGAGAGCTGATGACACTATGTCCCTCTCCAGTCAACACGATCCCAAAGAAAGGAGAGGCACTCCTACTTTTGTTGTTTCATTAGTATCGGTGGACAAGTGTTCAATGGGCTCTGCTCGCTTTAATTCCAATGTTAGGAAATGTGGGAAACAAACAGACAGACAAACAGAGTTCAATTTTAGGTTTATTTGATTTCGATGAAGGCTCATACCTTTCAATATAAGAATCGTATTCGTCAAGCATTAAGGAGTGCTGATGTCGAGATGCGCAATATCACTAATTATCGGATCCCAAATCTGTACTTCAGTGATGAGCATGTGTGAGAAACGGCTGCGAAAAGGAAAGCGATTGGGTCATCGCTGCCGCGCCTTTGCCACGGCGAATTTACCAGGTACTCAGTATGTGCAGGCTGTGGTGATAGATCCCGCCGCTCTCACTGACGGGCGCTCACTGACGGGCGCTCACTCATAGTCGAACACGGCGAATGTGGATATGGTGAGGGGTTTGGTGCGAGGCTCGGGTGATGGAGTGTGTTTGTAAGAGAGAGGGGCAGCGGATTTATCTATAACATTTAATCTCGCCTGATACCGGACCTGTACTTCTCTCCGAGAGTGAAACTTTGTAAGGTGAATTCGGTTATCTGATGCTGCGGTTATTGAAGCACGCTAAATACGCATTCATTAGTTGATGAGGAGTTCGGGCCTCGGCTCAGAGTATAGCAGCAGCTTTGTCAATACATGGCTGGGAAGGATCCGAGCTCCGGCGGTAGCTATCAGGTTCACTGGTTGTAAGACGACTCCTCTGTTCAGCCCGCTGTCACTGACACCTTCTGGCTATGGGATAACTTATCAAGTGTTAACACACACACATCGTCAATCTATAGCCCCATTGCGCTGTTGTCTGTGTGTCTGCTCGCGTGTCTCCGCTCATTGAAACACGTCAAACAACTCATTGCAATGGCTGTCTCTACCCTTGGGCTGCTACCCGTGTCTATGGCGCCTGGCACTGGGGACTCATTTCAACTATTTTCTGCTCGAGGTGGAAAGCGCAGCCGATATATTTTTTGTACGCCGAAGTACAATGGATCGTCTCCTCCGTGAAGAGAATTAAATCAACCGCCGTTGATGGATGTCAGTGATTTGCATAAGCAGTTTAATTCTAACCTTCATCTCGACTATTTGTGATGTAAACTCGATTCGTATCCTCACGCAGCCCTGGCTCCAGCTCTCACCCTATAGCACTCCTCTATACGCTTAACCTTCATTTCACCTTGAGTCTCAGTGTCAGCTATGACTGAAGGTGGCTGTATGCTAAACGCTTACATGGGTAGAGTGAGGACTAGACGTATCAGAATGTACATTCATTACCGTCTCTCTCACTCCCAGCCAAAGAAGCGGAGGTCTGTCCTCGGAAAGCGCATCTAACCGTGAGGAAGTGTAAGAAGGCATGCAGCACAGACAGTGATTGCAAGGGGCGGAAGAAGAGATGCGTTTGCGATGACGTCTGCGGTCTCACTTGCCTCAACCCGAGTATGTTTGACCTTTAACCCTTCAACCTTTAACCTCTTCTTCTACCACTTGTGGATTCATATTTATTACTTCTGTAACCTTTCAGAGGGAAAGTGTCCGCCGCCTCGAATAGTAAACGGGAAAGCTAAAATAACGGGCAAGAACGAACTGGGCGCGGTGGCGAGGTACAGATGTAAGAGAGGCTACGAACTTAGAGGAGTAGAAACCAGGGTAAGTGGAAAACCTTTTTTGAAAGAATTTAATTAGTATAAATATATTAATTAACGTGAGGGAGAAGAATGTACCTTTAGCAAATATATTTGTCAAGCAAGTACATATAATTCTTTCTATTTCAGATTTGCAATGGTGACAGAGAATGGTCTGGTGAAGCCCCAGTGTGCGTGCCTGCAGGTAAAATATCTGCTGATAGAAATGTCCGAGACCCAGTCCAGGATGTACCGTTGAACACAGATAGTGGGGACAACTCCAAAGCAGGTAATTCCAAAGCTCCAGAGTGGACAGTTTTCTGCCTGCTAGTTGAGGTTATCCCCTCCCTCCATGCTGTTTGATGATTTACGAGTCTTTGAACATTGCCTTTAGACGAAGATGATAATAGCGATGATCAGACCAATGGTAAATTCATAGTAAAACCTTTATACCAAATTCTATAGTACCAATGATTTGCCACTTCTAATCCTAATAGCCCGACAGCAACCCCTCCTCCTCCCCCCCCAGAAATAGAGCCTCAACTACCCTGGACAATCCTAGTGATCTATTTGCACTGTATAAAATGACCAGGAAGAAACATCAACAACTTTAAGAAAAAGACAAAATAGCCTTGAAGATTGTCATATTGCGAGTGACTGTAAGCCACTATAGTAACTCAAGAGAAGATAACTCCTTGTATCATGGGTCTTCTGCCTGCTGTGATATCTGACAGAAATAGAGACTAGAGTCTATCGAGACTAGAGTCTATCGGGAGTGTTACTGGGATTGGATGTTCCTTTGCGACATGTGTTGTAGCAGTTCACTGCATGCTAACTAACACTGTTGTCACTGTCCACTCGCTATCATACTCACTTCGCCACGTTGTGCCTACAGTCGTCTCGTATATATGCAGCTTGGTGTCCAGAGCCACCGTCTGTCGCTTTCGCTGATCACGATGGCGCTAAACAAACTCACTTCCCACCTGGTTCTCAGCTCAGCTACTCGTGCCGCTCAGGCTATGCCAGTGACGGTATTGCCATGGCGCGATGTATGACCAGCGGAAAGTGGGCGGGGCCTATGATGGCCTGCCGAGGTGAGTCTGGCCGATGTTGTGATTGGTTGTGGGGCTTCGCTCGGTTAGAATTGTGAAATCAGCGTACATATCAAGTTGGTAAGGATGATGACGCAATGCTGAACTTGTAGAGGAAGTGTGCTCAGACCCTGGCGATTTAGTGAACGGAGTCGTCTTCGGAGAACCTCCGTATCTCGCCGCCTCCAAGGTCAACTACGAGTGTAAGAAAGGATACAGGCTTGTCGGTAGCCCTCTTCTCACGTGTGAGAAAGGAGGAGCGTGGACGTTTGATAAGCCTAGATGTCAGCTAGCCAGTGGGTTTATTATCACATCACAATCAAACTGCTGCCTCTAAACTCTGTGATTTATGAGTATCTCTGGACTTCAGGCTCCGTGGGTTCGTGCCCACGAATCAGGTCCCCACGTCACGGCACTAGAATCGGTCGAACGAGTCGTGTGGACAGCGTGGTGACTATAGTCTGTGACAGGGGCTATACACTCAGAGGCACTGCAAAGAGAATCTGCAGGCAGGATGGGACCTGGAGTGGAGTGGAGGCGGAGTGCACTCGTAAGAGTTCTACTCATGTTACTGTATGCAGAGCTCTAGACTCAGGCTGATAGCTCACATGAATTGAATTACAGCGATTGACTGCGGTCACCCTGGGAATCTGTGGAATGGCTACATTCAAGGCAATGATTTCACCTATGGCTCCAGTATCAAGTACAGGTGTGTACGACAGATGCTATCTGTCGACTTGTTTTGTTCAACTAGAATGCATCAGCTTGAATTTTTAAGGTGTTTTGATGGAACTAAATTTGACGGTTTGGCCGTGACGGCATTCTGCCTGGAGTCTGGAGTCTGGTCGTTCCCTCTTCCTCAATGTCTCAGTGAGTCACATCAATCACCTATCATTTACCTATTGCTTACCTATGACTTATCTATGACTTACTTATGACTTTTCTATGTCTGCAAGCGTTAATGAGATCCGTTACTTCAATTAGGAAGCTGCAGCAAGCCCGTAATAGCAGAGGCGACGCTATTCGTCGATTCAAGCCCTGCTCAGCCTATCCTAGAGCACGGAACAGAACTACTTGTATCTTGTGACGATGGTCTATCTCCCAACAACGTGAAAGACCCCGTTTGTAACAACGGGACATGGAGTCATCTGCCCATGTGTGTACAAGGTGGCTGCGACCAGCGGCCTAAGGAGATCAGCAATGGAATGGCGTTGTATCGAGGTACCAAATACGGAGACCGAGTTCGCTACGCATGCAACTCTGGACACAAGCTTATCGGAGACCAATTCCTCACATGTCAGGGAGGCGAGTGGAAGGGAAATCTGCCTGAATGTAGACCAGGTAAGAATGGAGCGGGTAAAGTGTGTACCTACTATTCGCAGTCGTTCATTGGTTGACTGTACCCTTCAGTATACTGCCCGCACCCTGGAGAGCTGAGGAACGGAAAGATCCTGCTTGTCGGTGACATCGGCAAGTTTGAGTACCGAGCTAACGTGAGACACGCTGGGCAGGGAGAGAAGATTGAATACTACTGCAGCACAGGGCACAGGTACTTACTCTACCCACAATCCACCTACAAGCTCTAACTGGCGAGTGGTAATGAGGTTGCGTATACATGATTGTCAGAGTGTTCCCACACGGAGAGCATATCGAGTTCTACTGCAGTCAGGGATTCTGGTGAGATAGACATGGTCTCGTGCACCTCATGCTTCGCTCTAGTGTCTTGTGGATCTGCAGTTTTGTTGGCAGTAGCTACGACACACTGATCTTTGCTGTTTTCGGTTACTGGCGTTAATGGAGGCTTGTATTTACCATCTATTAACAGGCTGGAAGGCCCTAATGCTGCAACATGCATAAACGGGATGTGGTCTCCAGAACAGAGGCCTCAGTGTATTGACAACCAGCACCCGATGCTACCCACTGACCACGTGAGCACGTGAGCTGTATCTGCAGAGAACAGTTACCAATACAATCTCTACCCGCCTTCACTGCAGATACACATGTAAATATTCAGGGTTGCTCTAATATTAGGAACTCTGCCCATGTACATAGACTGACAGACATCTCTACTCTTGTATCGAGCATCTACCCGCCATCGATTGGTTATTTTATAATGAACCGGCACTGCCAGGCCGACCGAGGCTGATTTCTGTTTAAGCTGTACTATTTATTTTTTGAGCTTGTTACTTATATTGACAGGATGTTTGCTCCAACGCCTCGTCAGGGTTAATTAACCTCTATTTTACATACAACTTGAGTGGTGTGGCTTGAAATGAAGCGCCACGAGTGAGGGAGCAGAAACGAATTTTGATCTATTATAGATTTCTTTGCTCACTGATTGCTGTAGTTTTTCTATCCGATAGTGTCTACACACAATGTCACTATTTCCATGATCATCCAATAAAAACGTAATCAAACCGTTTTGCTGTTCCTAAGGCTAGTCCCATAGTAATTCATACCATCACTCCATGTTTCCTTTCTATTCAACCGGATGACAGTAGCCTGTAAGTTGGTTAGTTAGTAGGCATCCCATATGTTAGCACAATTATCTGAAAACTTGACGTACCGCTGCTCTATATGACGTACGTATATGACGTACCACTGCTCTGTATGACGTACGTATATGACGTA
>ERZ1740065.3234-NODE-3234-length-10191-cov-12.150750_pt1 | contig 10191 bp, 7 predicted proteins | sample MGYA00581738_ERZ1740065 | MGnify/ENA primary metagenome ERZ1740065 (study PRJEB43018, sample SAMN04849749) | marine metagenome | isolation source: floating plastic debris | place: Pacific Ocean | collected 2008-09-01 | study: EMG produced TPA metagenomics...
AGTAGTAGCTCATGGTAGTAGACATGGTAGTAGACATGGTAGTAGACATGGTAGTGCATTCCCGGCATCTCTTTCCACTGTCCAATTGTGGTGCCTCATAAATGCATCAACTCAAAATTGCCCTATGCTCGCCCTCTAGTGAATCTAATGGAATTAGTGAAATAGTCAACTCATTATCTTAGAAAGTTTTCATACTAGTACTACAACTATTTTCGCAACCAAACATTATAATCCTGTTGAATACAATGCTCTGGTGGTAAATGTACTCGTTTGTGAGCTAAAATCTGCCCAATACCATGAAAAGCAGCGCATCTAGTGGCCACAATATTATAAAACAACAGTAGTAACCTTTACCAGAGCTGGGAAAAGTCACCATTTTCAAAAGTTGAGTCAAGTGTGAAGTCCTTGTCTTTGGAGTATCGAGCCAAGTCAAGTGACATGCTGATGCAAATTGTTGAAGTCACAAGTCAAGTCAAGTCTTGACTGATGAAAATTTCTGAAGTCGAAGTCAAGTGTCGAGTCATTGGTATTGAAGTGTATATGAAGTAAATTAAAACATATCCTTTAGTCACACCAGATAAACCTAGCCAAATTTAGAATCAGCTACCGTCAGAGGCGGGTTTCAGCTGCCTAATAGATAAGTAAACAACTCATCGTCATTGCACTCGTAAATAGCTGCAGTTGTCGCCAAACGGTCAGCTGTAAATTGCTAATCAGCTAATCCATGCTTTATTCTTAGATGCTTGAGGGGTTGTGTTGTGACCCAATTCTTCTCAAAATAGTTGTAGCTTGTACGCATTACTGAATAGATAAAAACCAAGTAATTGGTCTGAGTTTACTTGTAGCATTGGTTTTTGGGTAAGCGTACTAGTACACATATAGTATTAGTACTACTAGTACTACTATTAGTTGCAAACTCCCTAATATGGTCGAGTCAGCTCGAGTAGTTCATACATGAAGTAAAGTGAGAGTCAAGTCCTGAGGTTTAGAAGTGAAGTGTCAAGTCAAGTCAAGTCATGTTAACTACGAGTGAAAAGTGACCACAAGTGGTCAATTTAGCGACTTGAGTGCGACTCGAGTCAAGTCAATTAACTCGAGTTCCCAGCTCTGACCTGTACTCCATAGGAATTCACCATGGTCGTCTTGCCTATCTGCAAGCATGGTCCATATCCTGCCTAAGATTCGCAAGGAACATGCTCTGTATTAATATCCTAACATGACTCTAAAAAAAGTGGAAACCCTCATTTCTTGATTGAAAAGAAGCTTGAACCATTCTTTAAAGTCCATGACAAAGGCTTATGAAGTATTACAGTTCAATTTGTTTCACATGGGAGGATAACTCTTAATTTAAAATAATTGTGCAGGTTTATGAATTTATGTTGATGAGAATCAGAGATAAATAATGTCATATAGCAATGAAATTACTCGGCGATTTATCATTCAGCTTTTGAATTAGTTATGCGAGCAACATCCATGTAATGCTTCAATGAAGACGTGTATTATTTCTTATCTCACTCTCCCAAAGTAAGGATCGATGGATGATCCACGGTGTGTTACTATATGCAGCAGAATGAACACGTGTATTCGCCCCACATGGGCACTTCTAACTTGTCATTGCACCTGATAGGTAGAAAAAAAGTTGCACATTGGGGCTTTAAATCTTGGCTAAGAGTTTCCGAACAACTTCTATGAAAAGTTAATAAATTTCTAGCTAAATAAGGCATGCAAAAGGATAAGTGTCCTATTAGGATTAGCATTTGACATGTGTATATCGAGCCTTTCACATCACCACGGCTATCTTAACTTTTATCAAAATCAGTTGTCTAGCAGAGAGGATATCATTTTAATCCCTAGACAGGCTTGGTCAGTCACCCTGTAGGTCAGAGGTCATAGGTCATAGGTCAGAGGGTAGTAGGCCAGCTGGTAATATGCCCTATGATGGGCATACTTATAAAACCTAAGTATGACAACAATAGGTCATACCAAGCTATATATATATTATAATGCACAGTCCATCTAAGTTGGTGTGCTGTAGTATATCAGCTGTTTGGGGTTTGAGGTTCACACGCCGTATAGCGGTCATACTTACAAAACATAAGTAAGGCAACTCTATGCCATACTAGGCTGCATGTAAAGCTATGAGTATATTTCATAGAGCACCACATATTATTCAACCAATTGTCCAGCTTGCCTACCGTGTAACATGCCTTACCATTTTTCCATCTCTGTTTACTCTTTCTTTAAGCTTAACTATTGTCTTTTTGCGCTACCTTACACCATCGCTGCCTCTAATTTCACCCTTGCCTCTCCATTTTTTGATGCACCTCTATGTGCACCTGCCCCTCCATTAACTCTTGCCTCTCCATGCACCTTAACATCTCCATCTTGATTGCCGTCTCCTGATGTACTTTCCGTCTGCATTCAAACCTTACCCATGAAGCACTTTGCATCTTGTGCTATCTATCTGTTTCCTATTCCCTATCGGCTGACTTCATTATCTAAGTGTTCCTCTACTTGCTCGAGCACCACTCATCACTACATCACAGCTTATGATTGCCATCGCCTATTCTGCCTTTATTTCCCTCAGCATCACACCAATTTCCTCATGCATTCTTTGCTGCCACATCATGGAGCAGTCCCTGACACTGCACCATACTGTTCACCGACCCAGAGGCACTCAAAAAATTCCGAATCCATATCTCAGGGCCAGACATCTCACTACCCCAGTCCTCACCCCCGTACCATGGGCCTATCCCCATATCATTCATTACTCATCCCGTCTCAATATCTCTGTCAATTTTTGCCTCTCCATATATCCATACCTGTTCCTGCTGTTTGGGAGAAAAAGTACCTCTAAGTATGCCATTTATGGGTCATACTTAACAGCGCTTAGTATGAAGTACGTTGGGCATATTGGTAACTCATTTTCAAATGACACAACGTAGCATACTTAGTTTGAGATGTACCGTTTCTGAGAACTTCTAGTGTCTAGCTGCCAAAGGTTATGGCCTAGTTTCCTCACGTGGCTTATCAGTGAGGTCAAACACGGGGTAATCTAAGCTGCGTGGGATACAGATCCTAGACCTATGCTAAACACCTATCCATGCTCAGAAATACTGAATCTATGTATGTATGGTCTTACAACCTGTCATGCATCACCGGATTGTGTGAACTTCTATCACAAAAAGTAGATAATTCAATTAGGAGATTTAGCATTGAAATTATTGGTGTCCATCGATGTTCAGTATAGCTGCATTTTATTGTTGATAATATTGTCTCAAACTTTGTTCCTTCACCCAGGCGTGTATCTGCTAGCCTGGACCCCGTACGCAACCGCTGCAATGGTTTGGTCATTTGGCAATGCCTCTCAGATCCATCCAGCTGTCCTCAGCGTACTGGAGTTGACCATGAAGTCGTCCTGCATCCTCACTCCTCTGATGAACTTGTACTACAATAAGAACTACAGGTATGTACCGCCCTCAGAGGAAATATACTATTTCTATTCACTGATTACCAATGCTGAAGGCTAAGTTACTAACCACTGCTACCGCTGCTGTAATCAACTATCATCTGCTCCTCTGTAAGCTTTAAATTATGGAACACTACCTGTCTCTATCATGTAGGAAACGTGTGTCAGTCTTTAATTGTTAAAGGAGAAAGTACCTAGCCTAAAATTTTTAGCAGGGTATGAGAACGTAGGGCATATTTCCACATAGAATGTATTCAAGAGTTTTCTTCTTCTACCAGCATCTCTCAGTGGTTTGAGGTAGCTGCTGCTTACACTAACTCCTTACATTTCTTTCAATCATGCTCGTCATCTATCATCACCTCTTTAGTCCTAAAATCACCTCTTGTGTTGTCACTTAGCCTTTTCTTGGGTATTCCTCCCTTCCTTACTCCTGCTGTCTTCATATCTAACCTTCTCCTTGCTAGGAATTCTTCAGTAAGTATTCAATAACTCTCAGACTTCTTAAGAAATTCTCGATAATTTCTGGAAAACTTTTCAAGAGCTCCCGCAAACTCTGCAAGGCTTCTAGTCCAAGTTTTTGATTGGGATTCTAACAAGAACATCTGAGATGTTTTATGCTTACAACATGATACTTTTCTACAACCTGAACCCACTTTAATGTCAGAACAGGTAGATACACCTCTTATTCTGGCATCCTTGCATACGTCGCTCCATATAGAGCTGTGCTCTTCGTTTTCAGAGTGGCACTGCCAAATCATGCTGTCCATGTTTTATTTTGTCCAGACTTGCTTTTTGGCTTTCCTCTCTCACTGCTTTGACAAGGAGTCTTCAATAATTCCTTCAATTTCGTTTTAAGCCATAACAAACTATTAGGTTTTTCCAATGATGCCTGAGAACTTGTAAGAACTGCTTAGACATCTCCCGGCATGGTTCATTTTGATGTCAGCATGCATCGAGGAATATGATATCTGCACTTCGCCAGCACTTCGCCAGCACTTCGCCAGCACTTCGCCAGCACTTCGCCAGCACTTTGTCCAGTTGTGTTTATTTTAGTCCGGATTTTTTCCTCAGTTAAGTGCAGCAAAAATGCAGACAGAACGTAAAAAATACCAAACTCTCATTAAAATTGTGAAATGCGTCTGTTACTCATCAATGATGAATCGGTCTGTTGACCAATCATAAGACACTCATACGCTACACACAATTTTTAGGACGAAAATGATGGAGATGATCAGGAGTTTTCCTCTCATTTCAAAGTGCTTCAACTCGGCCAGGATGAATACCTCCAGTTCCAGAGCGATTCTAATGCACAGAATCAGTGCAGTGGAGGACATTCCACCAGTCGATTTGTCTGAAGGGGTACATCCCGTTACAGGTCAGTTAAATGAGAAAGTACTCAATTGAAAATTACAACTGCTACTTTACCATCAAATTACAGTTGAGGATCAGAATCAAGAGCGGGTAAACTCACATGAAGAATTGGAAGCTCTCAAACAAGCGTCTGGAAATTGCCCTCTGCAAGAACTGTCTGTCCTGCATGAAGAGACCAACTCAGATGTTAAATCTGATGAAGAACAGCAAGTATGTAAACTCTGGCATCAGAGAGAGTTTTATGTGGGAATTGTAGGTCCCACATATTGTCTGCTGCCTTTCTTTTACTCTAGGCTATTCAGTCATTATTAATTGTGAATTGTACCAGGTAGATTTACATCTACCTTACACTTACAGTTGATCACAAACGCTCGTGGGTTGTAGGTTTCATTAGCCGCATTTAAAATACAATCCCAGCTCAGCTTTCTTGTTTACATATAATCAATTTTTTTTTAAGGTAACATAGAGGCAGCAACAAAGCAAACTATTGGAGCCGTATTGAGCAATCAAACTCCAATCACAGTCTATGAATCAACTCACAGTCTATGACTCAACTCAGTCTATGACTCCAATCACAGTCAATTAATCAATTCTTTCTAATATGGTCTGTAATCTCATCAGTCTCAGTTGATATCATAACAACTTTGTCTCATGCATTTTTCCGCTCGCTGATGTTTGTGATTTTGATTAAAATGTTAGCTAGTTAACTAACAGAACACTACGCGACAGTTTCTGGATGAATCAATGAAAGTCAAAGTAGAATCTGCCAAATATCTGGCACTAACTATTCCTTGTGTTTAATTATAGGCTGCTGTACCTTCAGTTGTCTAGATGTAACCCATGTGAAAGCAGGAAGCACCAATATTTATGTAGCTCAAGCAATTGTACTTGACTGTATTGGCTTTTGTCATCCTTCCGTAGATATTCGTGCATCAGCACGTGCAATAGTCAGCAGGAGATAGTGGGAGTGATCGCAGAAAGGCGCGGGGGTGAGCGCAAAAATTGACAGGAGAATGACAAAAACCACAATTTTTAGTGTTGAATCGGATGTTATGTGATTGCTGATAATAAAATGGTAAGCAAGCATGATGTCTGCAGATTATTTGGCCTTTCATAGGACGTAATGGTAATGGCTATGGCCGTCCATCTTTCCATCTCTCTTCCTACCTACATTTCCCTCCATGCTTCACTCTCTTCCAATCATCCCTTACTCTCTTGCTCTCCCCTCCTCTCTCTACCTCCCTCAAGGTCAACTAAGCAACTTCAGCCATTGAGAAATGGGCATTTTTCACTATTCTATCGGTAGGCGCGCTCAAGTCATGCCCAGTGTTGCGCTGGTGTTGCGCTGGTGTTACACCGATGTTACGCATGAAATACGCGGACTTTTTTGCGCACTTATTATGCTTATGCTGCCAGTATGCTTGCTTCAGTCTAAGTTTAACACGGGCGCTTACAAAACCGGAGCAGCTACCGATAGAAGAGTAAAGAATGCCGAGAAAGGCTTGGTGTGTGCTGTGCAAAGAGGCTTTACACCTGGAGTAGTCACGGAATTGAAATCAGTATCAGTGTAAGAGCAGGAAACTCCTGGCACTAAGCAAGCGTGCATGGGGACTAATCCCAGCACAGGGGAGAACAACTCTTTGTGCAATATTGGCTTGCCAGCAGACCTGTGGGGAAAATGCAGGAAAATCATATGAGAGTACATCGCTCCTTGTCCGTGGCTGGGAGATCCCAGTTGGGTATTAGACCGCCTTAACAGATAATACCGGTTACGCTTTCATTTGTAAGCAGCCTCCACATTGATTGAGCTGGTACCGCAGTTTGTGTGAGATTGAACACAGATTGTCAGCATCATCATGAAACCTGGTTGAAGGAGTTTATTGACAGCTCTACTCATCACAAACAGCACAGCTAATTCATAGCTCTTACATTTCTATCCTTGACCTAACGTAAAAACTTAGTTCCTACGTGTCACCAACTGTGTTCAGGAAGGTTATGAACTATTGATATAGTGTGAACTTGGCTTTCGTCATTCTCCCGCAGCACATCTGAAAGTGCGTGCATATGTGCAGGGTGTCACACATGTGTGGGAGTGTGCACACGTGTATGGGGTGTGTGCACATGTATGGGAGTGTGTACGCAGATCGGCAGGAAGACGAAAAAGACCTATGCGTGTTCTAGGAGGCCTGTGGGGTTTGACAAGTACTTTACCGGCTTTTCGTTAAGCTAACTGATATAAGAACATTGACCTTCTCACTGCTAGGTAATGAAGCCTGTTGTCGTGGCAGCACTCCAGGCAGTAAGCTAGCACAACAATTCGGATATGTTTATCAGATTATTCATTAATAGTAAACTATGAATGGTAGCCGAACTTGATTATTTTCCTCGATGCTAATTGATTCTTGAAGCTCACTGTGACTGCAGAAATAATGGCACAAGAGAATTTCTATCGAGATGAAGTCTAATCTTGCCTTGCATCTCAGATACGATGAAAATCGATGGTTATTGATTAAACGTATATCGTGTATGAAATATATGACAGGGTTACTAAATACCAGAGTATCAGCAGACGGTTTCAACTGGTGCGGCTTAGCTTGAATTCAGTTTGCGTCGTCAGAAACTGAGGACAGTTTTTTTCTACCTTCCACCATGAACTCAACTGTTGAACTGACAAAATGCCACCAATGCAAAGCCTACCCGTTGGGCACCGCTGAATATATTTGGCATTACGTTTTGGGTGAGTTATTTAAAGTTATTAGCCTAAAGGAAGTTATTGGAAATCAGCATGTCATGAGCCACCATTGATACAAAACGGCATCAGAGTTATGTCAGGAGTGCCAAATGTGAGAGGTGTAGTGAAATGAGTGGGTATCACCTCCTAGCCAGAGGTACGGACTCTGTCATCACAGACTTATGGAGGAAGTAGGACCAGTGTTCCAACTACTCCAGCAATTTGAGTCATATAAAAGCCTCGGGAACATGGATACCTCAAGTTACTGCTAGCAGCTTTAGCTCTCTTACTTTCACGGATATCCGTAACATCTGTGTCACATCCTGTGCACTACTGCTTCATCGTTTATATACATAATAATAATGGAATTATTTAGAATGCTTTCTTATGGTGCCAGATGCTTATAAATGAAAACCGTCAGATTTTCTATCTGATACATGATCTGAGTCGTATTTCAGGTTGTATAATGGTTGTGGTCACGGCTTTCGGAACTGGTGGTAATGCGCTTACGATCGCGCTTTTTACGAAATTTACCAGCATCAAAAGCCGGATAACGACATTACAAAGGAGTCTCGCAGTCGCCGATCTGATCATGGCGTTGTTTGGAGCAGGAATGTTTACCCTCGATTGCTTCAATCACAGACAATCTTTCGGACTCATAGGTACAGCATTATAATGTCTTGTTCTACGCCGGAGCCATGACGACACGCGTTCACGTAGTTACTGTTACAGGTTGCAAAGTCAATGTAACCGTCGTGTACCTGGCTGGCTGCACTGCTATAGCTCATTTCGTGGCTATATCGATTGAGCGAGCAGCAACTCTACTCAACCCTTTGTGGGCGGCTACACTGAAAGGGCACATGCCTCGTCATGTCATAGCAATGGTGGTCACATGCTGGACGTATGGGATATTTTGGTCGATCATGCCCCTGGTTGGTAAGTTTCATTTCCGTACGATAATCAGTTTCTATTGAAGTGATTGATTTTCAGCTCCTGGCAGTGGCTGTGGTCCATTTACTCCTATAACCTCTCCTAAGTGGAATCGATACCAGATATAACCTATTTAACACCCAAGACATTTATACCCTCTTTCTTTCCGACTTTCTCAGAACGACCAAAGCTTGCTTTTGTTTCTTGTTGACACACCAGAGTATGATTGTAGCTACTGCTGATTGGATTAATTGATTGCTAGAAAGTCATCATTGAGGAATGTTCAGCAATAAATGCCCCAGCAGTACGTTAGTTAAGCTGAGCTGAACACTGTAGCCAGGCCTGCAACTGACTAGATAAATTCAGAGTACATTAGGTTCCAGCAGAGAGCTGTTGTTACACATTTTTGCACTGGCATAGCATCAGCTCCTATGACACCAGTACGTCTGCTGATAAGAGAACCAAAATATGCCAATGTATCATATTAGAAATCTGTTAAATATACAGGCGCTCCCTAGTATTTTGTGACGAGATCCATACCACCTCATTTCAGGTGTCCAAAGGTATACTTTTGAGGGCAGGATCTCATGTGGCCTTGACTGGTTCCACCGAAGCCCTCAGTTCACAGCCTACAACGTGCTGATATTTGTGACGGGATTTATAGCTCCATTGACTGTCATGACGATCTGTCACTTCCTGATATTCTATGCTGTAAGTATGAGTGGAGATCATCACTTGCTGTATGGTTGTGTAGTTAACTGGAGAGGATTCACACTGGGGCAATGTTTAATGGCAGATGTCTGTCTGGTAGTTCATCGGTTGATGAAGTTCATTCACATTACGGCCATGCTATTTTCTGGTAGCTGAAAATCCAACAAGCGAAGGATTCGCAAAGTGTGCAGTCATTGCTTGGTAATTACGTGAGCAAAATCGGTCCATACTCAGCTGATGGGAGTTTCTATTATTTCTCAAGTTTTCCAGGCGATGCATCGGGTGAAGGCATACGATCAGCTGGTATCTGTTTCACACGGCTGAGATGCATGAACCAATGGCAACGTTGCAATGCAAACTTAACTTGAGATCTCAGGTTCTCAGTTCTAGGTCATGGCATTATTCGTTGTAAACCAATGCGTATATATTGTAACCAGTATGGTAGGGTAGGAAAGTGGAGCAATGATAACGTGATTACAAGATGCTATAAGGTATTTTCGATTAAAGTTTTATCACATACACAGTGGGAAGCCGGGAGCACACCTAAGCTTACGGCAAGCTGTGCAAGCGATAGCAACCGTACATTTCCAAGCAAATATAAGCACATCTGATGACACTACTGCGCGTTGCTATTCAAACAACCAATCATGTTGCTAGTGATGCATAAGCCATGTGCAAGCCAAACAATCAGTGCTAAGGGACCAAGAGGTGCAAGCGAAAATGTTAAACATGCCTTGACACATGTGAACAGTCCGAAAGCAGTCTCACGTTCGGCGCTTCCACTGCATGGGGGCTAAATCGCGCCATAATCGCGTAGGTGTGCTCATGGCTTTACTTTAACCCAGCTGTTTTGAAGCGTGTGCACAGCACTGTTTTAATATAACGGGTCCTACAATCTGCCATAGAGAGTTCTCAAAAATTACCTGTTGACCTATTCATCTGTTGACCTATTTATCTATCGACCTATTTATCTATCGAC
>ERZ1740065.3235-NODE-3235-length-10184-cov-10.815776_pt1 | contig 10184 bp, 7 predicted proteins | sample MGYA00581738_ERZ1740065 | MGnify/ENA primary metagenome ERZ1740065 (study PRJEB43018, sample SAMN04849749) | marine metagenome | isolation source: floating plastic debris | place: Pacific Ocean | collected 2008-09-01 | study: EMG produced TPA metagenomics...
TTTTTTTTTTTTTTTTTTTTAGATATATAGAGAGAGAGAGAGAGAGAGAGAGAGATAGCACAGAAGGTAAATGGAAAGAGAAAAGCCTGCGTTGACAACTTCGTGATATTCACTCACCCACTCCCTCAACAGAAATGATCCTCTCACAAGTCGATGTCATTAGCACATCTGAGCAGGGCTCTTCTGTGGTTGTTGGCATTGGTGTCGTGGTGGCGCGCAACGTGCAGGTGCGGCAGCACTTGTCAATGATAGATGAACAGTTGCCATCTGATATAATGAGAATTAAAAAATTTCATGGTCAAACACATACAGGGGCAATGACATGCAAGTACTATTGAGTACCAAATGCAATCAAGTCTGACCTAATTAGCTCGCCTTTGATCGACAAACCTCAAGTATGTCACAGTATGTCACGGCATGTTTGTAATTGTAATAAATACAATAGTAATATAATATGATAAATGCAATCAAAATTATTATCAACATAATCACTCAGCAAACTAAAAATATTATGACCACTAATTGCTTTGATCAATCCATCTACTCTATTCCTGAGATTTTCAGTGAACCTATGATGGTGGAGACATACTGAGTTCGTTGTAGAGAGCATCGCAGGTTGAGTCAGTGTACTCGTTGGGGCAGATAGTAGTGCCTGGTTGTGGTGTTGTGCTGACATATGAGTAGCAAGTCTCACAGCAATCACCCTGAAATCACAGAGCTACTATAGTGACTGATGCGTTGAGTGAAGCTATCAGAAAACGGATGAACTTGTGATTCTGACATACCGCTAGCTGAGGGTCGTCTTCACATCGCTCTTCAGTAGCAACAGCATCACAGTATCCTCCACGGTTACCCCAGGTGCAGCCTGGCGGCAGATCATTTCTCCTTTTGGCAAAACACGTGGCACAGCATCCGTTGGATATGAAGCTGGATCCCTCCTGTAAGAAGCGGAGAAATGAAGGTAAGAATTTTTCAGAATCTGGACAGTTGAAGGTGAGCCGTTGACTTACAGGATAGCAAGTGTCAGGTGGGGTAGTAAGCTCGTCACAGCTTGAAAGGCTGTCTTCACAGTCAGGAGGGAGTGTGGTGGTAGGCCTGGTCACTCCTCTGCAGCTATCACAGCAGAGACGACCTAGATAAATGTTTGAAGATCAATGTTAAAAAAAAGATTGCCAGTATACAGTCAGAGTGTATTTGTATTCTATCCACCCGGAATTTCTTCGAAAACAAGATATCTAAGAAAATCGTAAAATTCCTTCAGATTTCTTCAGAATTTTTGTAGTTTTCTTGAAGACTTATCAAGATTTTTTCAAAAAACTTGCAGGATGGAGAAACGCTACTGCCAAACTTGTATAAGTTGTGCTAAGTATAATCTGTAATATCTCAGCTACAAATACTCAAACAAACTCACTGATCTCAGTATTGCCGCAATCAACGCTGGAGGACATGCATATGACATCTCTATCTCCAAAAGGACACATTGGAGAGTCCTGGTCTTCAACTACTGAACAAGTAGCGCAGCATTCAGACGATACTGTAGGGTTGTAGCACCTGCAGCAACAGATTCGCGCGATTTCACTCGTCTAGCAATAAGACTTGATCATAATGTTAGAACTACCACAGAACGTGGTTGGTAGACGCATACCTTCGTGGCGTGTCGATGATATCATAAGCTGCATTACAGTTTGCTCTCGTGTCAACACATGGCTCCTCAGTGGTTGTCGTTGGAGGTAGAGTGACTGCTGAGCAAGTTCCACAGCAAGAAATTGAGAGTTGACCTTAAAAAGTCAGATCATTTCAATTGGGATCAAGCCCTTTACGTGCAAAAGAGAGCCGTATCGATTTAATGATACTTACCACAAACGTCTGAGCTACAGCCAGATATCCTGTCACCGTATTTGCAGGTACTAGGAGCTCCTGGTACTGCAAGCCTCCTGCATGTAGCGCAGCATGATCCCTGGATGTTGTAGCAGTCAGATGGAGAGGTGACCAATGCCGAGCATTCAATCTATAAAATTAGAAGAAGAACAAAATGTATTAATTGTTGCGTAACAAATTAGTAATGAGGAGTGGCTCTCAAGATATTTCATCGGTTATGGGGACACATAGCATGTGATGCTTTCACCATCGCCTTTGCAAATGACAAAATATATTCAGCCAAAGCATAACTTCCTATATTTTACAAAACTATTGTTGTTAATTGTCTTCTCTTGTGCTGAAACTCAATTGCATCTCCCTCTTTATGGTACAAAACATTTCAACCACGTGAAAATAACATCTTTCCTTAATAGTTATTATCTATGTAGGAGTTTATGGTGGATGATTTTAGCCTTCCGATGTATGCATGAGCTTTATGGAGGGAGAGGGGCTAGGTGGCATTTTGGTACCATTGTCCATGAATGATATTTTTGGTGGACAGTATTAGCTCACCGTATCCTGACAAGGATCTTCCGTCGTGGTAGTTGGAGGTAGACGGCACGACTCGCAGCAGTCTTCCTCTTGCTGAGCTGTACATTCTCCGGGTACAACCATCATGCAGTTATCGCTCTTATCCCCATACAAACACTCTATAAACCACACACATGATTGTTTGGCAATAGAAAACTGGGAAAGACAGAATTTAGCATTGCATCTAGTATTTGACTGTGCTCACCCATGCCTAGCGAGAAATCGGCCCTAGATTGACATGTGCCACAGCAAAAGTCATTGTAGACGCTGTTGATATCCCTATAGCAGAAGTTCTGCGGGAATTCACTGCAGGTTATGACTCCAGAGTCCAGGCAGGGAGTGGTAGCTGTAAGAAGTTTAGGCTATGTTATATTGGTAGATTCTTCTCCTAACAGTGTTTGCATTGCAAGTTTGCAAGATTCGGAAGAGTTGCTTTTGATGCCTTCGGAGTTGAACATTTAGCCATTTAAACGTGTTTTCACACACCTAATTAATGACTTTAAACTCACACATTGCAACCGTGGTCGTTTCTGGCTGCCGTAAACAGGTATCGCAGCAAACGAAGCTTGTGGACGCTGAGTTACAGTCCAGCTCTGTAAGTAAATATGAAAGAACTGAATCAGATCACTACAGCCTCAGCAGTTTCCTATTTCTCTGCCCTCCCAAATCAAGATTCCCAGTTCGGGATTCCCAGTTCGGGATTCCCAGTTCGGGATTTTTTACTTTTATGTCGGTATTTCTTGTCCGCATTTTGTCTGTCTCAAGTGGGGGAAAAATGCAGAAATCATAATTTCTCATGCTTACCAACTTAAAAGTAAAAAATGCTGAAAGGGTTTGAGGAAGAATTCTTCAAGAACTCTTCAACAGTTCTTAAGAGGTTCTCAATAACTCTTCGATAACTTTTCAAGAACTCTTAAAGAACTGCAAGAGCTGTGTCCATACGAATTCTCAAGAGTTCTTGCTTTTAAGGAAATTATGGACAGGGAAATAGAGAACTGCCACACCCTGTGGCTTCACTTCTATTGGACTCGCAATGACCTACCGCCGTCACAATCAATTGTTCTGTCACCGTAAGGACAAACTGCAACATTCACACCGTCCTGCATCCGAGAAGTCATGTAGTCCTGGCATGATTTACAGCATATGGTATTTGAATCATCATTGTAGCAAATGCTTGGTACATTTCTGACTTGATCAGGGCAAGAAGTGAACTGATCTTCGCAGACTGGTGGCGCTAAAAGGAAGCAATTCAACATCATGTGATCAGAACCGACCATCGCAAGGGTATGTATACGCTTGCATGGGACGAGGTTTGTCACTTACGTGTAGTAGTTGTAGTTGTTTGCGGCAAGCACGAGTCACAGCAGACAAAGTTTGTGAGGTCGTTGGAGCAGTCAATTTCTAAAAACAGGAAACAGCGTAATGACCTAGATTACTAGGATAAAACGAAACTAGGCAGGTTTCTATATCCTTTTAATGATCTTTGCACGCTTGGTCACCGAAGGATTTAAAGAAAATCTCAGCCGTACTTTTCTACCTGTAAGGCTAGATAAATGGCAAATTGTTTCTCAACCTTTAAATATCATAACTCAAGAGAATTAACTCTCAGAGATATGATTCTCCCATAGCGTTACAGAGCAGCTCTGCAAGAACGGCTAGTAGCTGATAAGAAGCAGAAAAAATATCATGGAGCTAAAAATAGAAATTCTACCCTGCAACTCTGGCATAAGAAATGCTGGTGGTTCCAGAAAGTATGAGAAAGCTGAAAATTGTGACTTAAATGGATGAACCTTCTAAATCACACTGAGGCAAGGGAAAAATTACAACAGACTAATTATATGTGAAGGAGCGTGAAGCAATCTGTTTAGCGCATTTTCAGGACTCTCGACGTAAAAGGACTCCATTTGAGACTCAGCCACTCATTTGTGCTTGGCGGGTCAGCGCGTAGTGAATACTGTTAGCTGAACACAAATAGTGTCATAGATGTCCCAATTACAAACTGCGTCTTTCTGCTAGCATCATACATGATATTTCTGACCCGTGAGTCCAATACTTTAGCGAGAACAGCTAACTACACATTCACTATTCACTAATTTTCTTTGCTTTTGATCTATGATCACAAAAAATTTGATGTACGATTTGTTTGTCATGCTGCAGATAGCTCTAACTGTAGTTCCTACGTAATGAAATTTATTCCCTTAGGCATTTCTGAACTTTACTGCTTGTCGACATTACTTCTGATTATGTAGATACGCATGTTCTACTCACCGTCCCTTGGTCCAGTGCAGAAGGTGGCTCTATCTCCATATGGGCAGGTCGCGGTGTCAAATCCCGCCTCATTACGTCGCGTCATATACGCCTTGCAGGAGGAGCAGCACTCTGACGCCAGCTCCGTTATGTAGCAGGTGCTTGGAACTTCTTCAACTCTTGCTGCGCAGTTGTTGCCGCTGTCCACGCACGTTGCTGCAGTAGTAGCAGTAGTGGCTGTAGTAGCAGTGGTGGCAGTGCGAGCGCTACTAGCAGTGGTGCCAGTGGTGGCAGCGATGGCAGTACTAGCTGTGCTAGCAGCGGCTGCGGTCACGTAAAAAGTGATAATTTAGTTTTTATTTTTTACTGAATACGAAGTGCCACCACTTCACTCACTTGGAGAGGCGGTGAAGGTTGGAGTGGTCCCAGTGTAGCAAAGCTCGCAGCAACTCCTTTCCACATCTGGATCATTGCAGTCCGACCTACTTTTCGTACTACAGAACGATGCGTTTAGATCGCCATAAACACACGATGCTCCCAGGTATTCCTAAAATGAGAGAAAAGTTATAACAAATGATTTTCATGTTCTGAAACAAGAATGAAACATTTCACAGAAACATTACCAATGTTGGCGTTCTGGCCATCGGTAGTTGACAAGTTGGACACCCAAGAGAAGGCGAAATATAGCGGAGACTCATACCTTGGCATTAATTGTGCAGAATCGGCAGCAATCCCCTTTGACTCCTTCTGAGTAGCATTCACTAGGGTGGCGAAGGGCACAGTTCATTACGAAATCCTGGCAGCCAGCCAGGTCTGTGCAGGTCCGGCAGCATTGCGACAGTGCAGCTGTAAGTTTAGAGGTATTCAAGTACATGTGTGTGTTTGTAGAGATGGTGAACAGATACTGCAGTGGAGATGTACAGCAGACAGCTAAATTTTCCAAGTACAACAGCTTGAATTCTATTTACGTGATACAATCTACAAGTAGGTCAATAGCTTTCACAGCATTCAGTAAAACTCATCTACTAGCGGATTTGATCACAGAAGTGTTCTTGGACCAGCGTAATGCAGAGCAATGTAAGCCTTTACAATCAGATGTCAATATAAACTTGTAGCCTGAGTACCCTACACAGCATGTAACCATAGGAACTGAATATTTTTGTAGCCATTGGAATGAGCTGGGTCTTGCTATCTAAGCATCTGAAAAAATGATCACTCTGAAAGCTTGAATCAGAACATGAGCCATCAGTCAATGGTTGAAATCAAATTGACAACAACCTAGTCTAGTGAGTGCAGATAGAGTGCATTTCTGCTATTGAAATCAGTGCCTATTGCAATTTTGTGCATCAAGTGCTGACAACTCTCACTATACTATTCTTATCTATTGGTAAGCGGGCGGGCCTTATATAGGCTATTCGTCATTCATCTGCCCTGCACTGCTCACACGTTTTCTACTTCAATAGTAAATGTATTCATACTCATTCAGTGCCATGTTTACCCAATGCATTACTCTGTGCACCTTGCTAAGAGCAAGGCAACTAATGTCAATCGCCTCTCACTATAGGGGCCGGCCAAAGCTGAGTGACCTAGTTAGCGTCCAGTGAGGCATCTCAGACTGCCCAATCTGATGTTTGGAGAGACGAAAGGAATCCCGGCAATTGCGATACGATCTAAAGGTTTCTCACAAGTTGATAGGTAATAGTGACTGTGTCACAGTTATGGACACGGAAGATTGGAATGAGATAAAATATAGAGCAGCAGAAGGTACAAGTCGGCGTGTCAGCTTGTAGTGCTAAGTTTACACAATCCATTCATACTTTACCCAACACTACAAAATGGGGCTATAAGGTAATCAATCCATTGCGCTGTTAGCTCAGAGTGTTAACAATATCTTCAATATCCTTTCATCTTACTGAGCTGCTACCTAGTCATAGCGTTAATGGATTTGCTAGCTGCACATAAATGAAAAATAGCGATAGATCACTATTCTGTGGTGTGAAACAACCCTATCAGGAGGTGTGTTTGCATCATGTCAACGTCAGGCGATCAGATGATTCAATTTTTAGAGCCTCCCTAATTCATGATTCAGCAGGTTTCTTAAAGGGCGGCCTGAGTTTTTAAGTTTTAGTTCTTAGTATTGCTTCTCTTATACTTTTCATTTTCTCACAGGATGTATAGATGGTGACACATATGACAAGCTAGCCAAAATATATGCAGAACTAAACCCACAAGAAGACTACTATGGTGGGAGTGGTTTCAGAGATATACACTCAATCATGTATCTACATGGAGTACGTTATCATACGTTATGACATGTTATGGTACGTTATCGTACGCTACCGCACGTTCCTGTACGTTACAGTAAGTTATGATATGTTATGATACGTTATCGTACGCTACCGCACGTTCCTGTACGTTACAGTAAGTTATGATATGTTATGATACGTTATCGTATGCTACCATACGTTCCTGTACGTTACAGTAAGTTATGATATGTTACCCTTCCTTCTTACCAGAGTCACACTGCGATGCGTGAACCAAGCTGCTGCATTCTCCGCTGTCCGAACAGTCATTCTGGCTCACTACAATAAAAAAAGTAGTTCAGCCTCAAGAAAGAAATTTTCCAAAGGTTTTAAGAAAGATATAACGTGCTAAAAGCTACTTGATATTTAGCCGTGAATCGAGATATGCGAGTGTCAATAACTAGATTGTCCTCTGTGGTCAAACCGATCGACGATACATATTTGCTCAGAATCCTGTGTCTATTTACTACCAACATCTTCACCTGCTGGTGCATTGTGGGAACAATAGCTGTCACCAGCAGGAACCAGTGACCCACAGCAGCAGCATTTCAAACCACTCAGAAATTAATTCAAAATGGTTTTGTAAAAGTGTGTCTCGCGGGCATCAGGGGGAATATTACGTTTAACTTCCTACTAACCTACAATCAACACCTACTGGCTCACAGTCAAATAATCAATGTGCTGTTGCTTTGACACGCCCAAGCAATGAATCATCACTACACGCTCTGTAGTACACAACTGGCTATTTTCTTGTGTGAATCAATGGCACACAACAATGATGTAACGCACTGAAGGGCGTCTCCCATGGCTGACTAGAAGAGAGCTGCTTGCCCACGAAGTCTAATACGTTGCCAGCGCTGTCCCTGAAGTCTCAGACAGCTGAGTGGCAACTAAATAGTTGCGAGTCAATATTGCATCTATATGCCAGGTAATCCTAAGTTACATAATAGATTAGTAGGAATGTGAGGAATAGCCCTTAATTGCTACTTTTCATCCCGACTTTGATAACATAGATCAGTGTGATTTGGTGTCACATTCTTCAAATAATCACCCGTCTCAACTCAACCTACTTTGCCCTCTCGACACTTACACCTAGCCCTATCACTTACACTTACAATTAGCCCTACCGCTATGATGCAACGTAGTTAGCAAGCTGTTGCGTTCAGGTTTGACCTATGTCTAATTCAAATACTAGAGTTTCTTTCAGAAACAGACATTTCATTGAAAAATTTCATCATGACACCCGATATATGACTTGCATTACAACACTACATTGCACCAGATTACCGAAAGCCCAGAGGCTGCAAGCATACGAATCCATAAAAGAACACCAAAAATCTCAAGAAAAATCATGGCTTCAATAGCTAGCAGCCGTCCAAACCAGCTCTTCTCAGCGGCAATGGAAAGAAGTTCACTGCCACGCCAATAGTGCCACACCCAAATCTTCTGCTTGACTTACCAGCTAATTCTACAGCCGTCAAGGCAAGTAGAGCAACGAAGGCAGCTCTAGCAGCTGTCATGATCATCTTTTCCTGCTTTACAGGCAGTCCTAACCTCCGACAGCAGGTGCTGACTCCGTTTGACAAGTACGTAGCAGAGAGAATTGTAGGATGCTAGTGCGACGGCAGGCGGACACTAAGGATGAATGAAGCTACCGGCCAGTGAGCCAACCAATGCTTGCGTCGCAGTCAACAATAGACCAGTGAACCGGCAGTCTGTATGCGACAAGCCCTCCGTCTTGATTTCTATGCAGATGTTTATTCAATGGCACTGTACTGGAGAATAAGTCTATTTAACAAAATCTTACTCATTGTGTCCTTCACAATAAGGTTTGAACGGGGTAAACAATGAACAGCCAATAGGCATCGCGTGGCCTAACAATGCCAATGCTATGCATACCCCCAAATGCACAGGAGTTATTCATATGGAGAGAAATATTCGCGGCACTCTGATAATAGCAGGTACATGAATGCAAGGAAAGCAGGCTCAATAGCAGCGGTTTTCAAAAAGATGAAACTGGGTCAATAGGAAATAGCAAGCACCTGTTCATGGTGTCTCAAAGTCATGATTTAAATACTGTAAGATCCCCTATGAGAGATTCCTATATATTTCATACTGGAATAAAGGGTTTTTCCAATTGTATGGTGGCTTATCTTACGCACCCCCCCAAGGGAGGGGGGGGGGGGGGGGGGGGAGGGGGGGGGGAGGGGGAGAGGGAATCTAACTGGTATAAATGGGTTTTCCAATTGTTTGGGGGCTTATCTTACCCCCCCCCCCCCTACCGTTGGGTGTAGCTCGGGATCAGTTGATATGTAGTGAACCCCTAGATCATACACCTAAATTTCACCTGGCGACAAAAAGCACTGAGCTCTCTGATTTTGTTTGCTCACTGCACACATCTAGGAGTCATTGATAGTGGAGTATTAACACTGATCAATTGACAATTATCAGGCAATATTGATCACTACATTCCGTCTAGCACTCGCTCCATTGAATTCAAGAGTAGTAGAGGCAGTTAAAGAATACCGCCGGCATCTGTTCAGCTGGCGCAGTGGGTAACAGAGTTGTAACGCATTTCATACATCTCATCCATGCCTGTGGCTGCTCTATCAAGAGTTGCCTTGTTTGTATTATTTATGTCTCTAGTTCATGAAAACATCATTGACAAAGGACTCACTTTCAGCAACAAATAAACAAAGACATAAGTATGAATGATCATCTGATACAGTAAAAATAACAGTAATAAATGCAATCCATTATTACACTGCGCGACGGTGCTGGTTGGAATACAGCTGACATGAAGTGTAGAGCTGGCACACTTGCCCTCTCACTCCCGACTGTATGTGATGGAGAGAACCTGCTAAATTCAATTCAAGCTGGAGTGTTGTCTGCATTTATTTGAACTCCATAAGAAACACATAAGTGTCAAACATGGGCTACCAGTGAAAAGTCATCACACTGGTACAAGGTTTGAATGAGTGACAGAAATAAAGCCTCATAGAGAATCGGCCAATGAAGAGATGGCTGGAAATGAGATGATGGTGAAACTGGTGGTTAAGAGTGGGATGAGAGATACATAAAGACGGGGATAGCAGTGATTGAGAGAGAGAGAGAGAGAGGGAAAGAGAGAGAGAGAGAGAGTAAGAGAGAGAGATAGAGAGAGAGAGTCAGAGTATAGATAGAAAT
>ERZ1740065.3236-NODE-3236-length-10182-cov-12.509825_pt1 | contig 10182 bp, 9 predicted proteins | sample MGYA00581738_ERZ1740065 | MGnify/ENA primary metagenome ERZ1740065 (study PRJEB43018, sample SAMN04849749) | marine metagenome | isolation source: floating plastic debris | place: Pacific Ocean | collected 2008-09-01 | study: EMG produced TPA metagenomics...
AAACACTCCCCCTCTGTTTACACCACTACATTCAGTCAATCTGCGAGGTAGCATGGAATGGATGCCATAAACTCACGGTCACAGCCAAGAAAAACTAGATACAGCTGAAGATATTGATTCCTGGTATGATCACCAAGTGCTAACCAGAATCGATCCTACCAAAGCTTCATTATTCTTTCACTTACTGGAATGCAGGTTTGGAGGCACCGCACTGCTTCGCATGTTCTGCGGACACGGCAGCAGCAGAGCACTCAATATATGTCGCGACATCTCTCTGCCATGCTCCGCCTCCTGGCAGCAGTCGATTGTCATGTATCACAGTAAATATCACTCGCAACGCTTGTAAGCAGCTCCTCTGCAGATGACAGGACAAAAGCATCAGGTCATAACCAGACCTGTACGACAGGGAGTTCGCAATATCCGTTAGTACCAACCTCTATGTCTTTAGTTATATGTTCACTCCAGGCAGAGAGTTGAATGGTGAATAAAAGTTTTGCAGCATTTTCACACCTCAGTAGAAGCAATTTTTCATCCTTGTGCTGAATGTGCTGACACGTGACCGTAGTTTTCCAGGGGTTTCCTTCCGCCTCAGTTAAACTACCTATTGGTCGAAGCCCTGTGAAACACACAGAACAACTGTATTGTTCTCAATTGACCTAGTAAGACAGCAAGGCTTCTCTAGTACACTGGGTAATCGACTATTTAGGAATGGGAGTTATCTTCCCCCTAGCCCGCCCGGGTCTAGTGAAGCAACAATGGTCTTAGCTTGACCATGCAGGATATTGTAAAACGAGACTTATTTGCAAACCTGAATTTTGTGCATTCATATACTAGAAATGATAAAAATGTATTTTGTGTTTCTTGCAACTGTTGTATAGAATATCGATGCTGTAGAGAAATATTTTGCAACTGGCTGAAAATGACTAAAAACACAAAAAAATTAGGCTAATGCAAGATTTTCCTGTTTTACAGTACACCTGTCTTGAGGTACACCTGTCTTACAGTACACCTGTCAACTATTTGCTCATACTAAAGGATTTTGAAAACTTTGAAACTCGCTCTCTAGTACGGGAAGTTTTTGGCTCAAGCTGCAATGGAAGATTACTGCCGGTTTTTCTCGCTATTTCCAGCCATGTCTAGTTCATTCTCATAAGTTGCAGCTTACATCTGATTTATCTTTAATAATAATAGCCATAACTATCAATTATTGACAATCAAAACAAAATATATGCACTCTTAAAGCCCTTCTGCAAACTCATACAACGCGGAGGGTCATATGGTGAGAAGACAACTCCATCATATACGCATTACAAGATCCAGGGTGACTTTGCTTTGCTGCTATGCAGCCGAACAGCTTGCTGACTCTTGCACACACCTGACTGCTGTTGTAACTTGTTGAATCTGTCTGCACCAAGCCTCTCTAAGTAGATTATGCCCCGCTGGCGGAATTTCACTTTCAGTCTGTGATGTATGACCTTCTGGCAGATCACGAGGTGCGTCTGTATCTCATGAAGTCGATCAGCCAGCTGGAGTAACTTCTCAACTAAAGACTGAATACTTGAGCTCTAAACCAGGAGTTCTGCGTGGATCATTGAGAGAGGAGTAGGAAGTTGATAGATACCTGAGAGATGAGTTCCGGCTGGCCGGTGTATACGACGGAATTATCTAGTTCCTCGATGTCACCACATAGCGAACAGGCAAACATTACTGCATCGTATCTCCTCTCTGGGAGCAACTCCATCGAGTGATATTGGTCCAAAATGATGCCTGTTGTATGGAGACCAGTTTAGCTGATGTAACAGCAGTACGATATACAGTAAAGCCATAGGCACAGACCTCTATAAAAGTTAGTGGAGAATTCACAGGACTTTTGATGATTGAAGTTGAGGGTGAACTTATCCTGGTCGCCAGAGCTCATGATAAATATCTCAGCCAGATGTCTCGTAAGTGAGTCTGTGTCACTCTCTTCTATCATGGGTGCTAACTTACTGGAGAGAACGCCACGTAGGAGCTGAGAAATGGATTGCACCGATACTGACATAGTCAGCGTGCCTGATGAAAGTAGAGGTGAATGTTACCTACATAGGTAAGTGTCTGCACAGTAAGTACTGATGTACCTAGTTCACTTACCTAGCTGCTCTAGTCTGTGGTTTGCAGTAACCAAGCACCAAGAGAACACATTGCTGCACAGTCGATTGCTGGATTCTGATGACCTCCTGATCAGGTTGCACAGGAATATTCCAAGAAAGGAGCTAAAATTTGTGTAAGAAGCTGTGACGATAGGTAAAGTTTCAGATATGATGCAGCGATTGGGGATCTTACCTGCAATCACCCACAGTTTGACAATGACTTTTGATGGCTGTAGTGACTACTTTGGTGAGAGGGTCGGGAGTGTCGTAGTTCTGGAATATGTGACTCACATGCCGTGATACACTCACTGGACCTCGAACTTTGTTTGTAATCAAAACTGGACGCGAAAATGGTCCATAGCAGTCAATTAAAATGTCATGAACTTTCTGTAGCTCCTCCTGAGAAATGACAGAATCCATAGGATTGGAGAGGAGTTTCTCACACGATGTTGTTAGATTAATGATTATACGATCTCCATCTACCTTTCTGGTGATAGCAGGATGTATTGGTCACACTAGAATAAAAACAATCACATGGTCAACTGAAACTGTTAGCTGTGTTTATGGTTTACAGATGGATATTCCTTCATACATTTGATATGATCCATCAGTATTCTGGGCACGTAGTGAAATAGGTATACAGGTGTACATTACAGTACGCTTGATCATGCACCATTGACTCATTGAGCAAAAGAAAGAACGGACCAGCAAATGCTGAATCATACGAGAGGGTGAACGGCGGTACTGGTACCAAATGGATTCCGTTGTACCACCATGTCGTATTCGTCTCGTGTAAGCCTATTCACTGCAATAGCAGTTCAAGCAGAATAACACAAAATCCAGCTTACCATATCAGTGAATGAGGTAGACCAATTTCTGTTGCAAACACACATACCTGCTACATGTGCTGAGAAAACGCTTTTCAAATTTACCGCATTCTACAATGCCAGTGGGCACTGTTCTCGGGACAGCCAGCCAGGTAAGACATATTATGTATGGACGTACTTCCAAATGTGTAAATCAACATAGACAGATATCCACGCTGTGGTTGTGGTGTGGTTCAACTTTAGTACACAAAAATACGAGCTATTTTCATGTTTAGAAAAAGGGCGGAGCTAATAGTCGAAGGCTTTTTGGGCGGAGTTAATAAAGTGTACCGGAAGAAGTCCAGCTCGAGAAAAGGGGTGGAGCTTGAAAAACGAGATAAAGAAAGAAGTAGCTGTATTTTGGGATTTCCCTGTCATTTGTCCAGCACAAGTACGATTAGTTATCCTAAACTATCGTCATTTAGCCGCAGAAACTGTAAATACTACGCCTACTACTAATGTGATCTCTAGAAACTGTGAAGAGGAGGTAGTGTAGTGGATGATGAGTGCAGATTTTTTATTCCCTAAGTTTGGTAGAGTACCAACTTTGTTTGTTATTACAGGCAGAGAACTAGTAGGAATATCACGTTGAGACTTGGGTAGTAATTTAAAAATGTAGATGAGCAGTAATTTTAGCTAGATGCACGTTCCTTTTTGCTCGAACTGTATGTCATGTCACATCTCTACATACATATTATGACTAACCTAACCTGCAGTGAGTATGAAGACAAAGTACCATGTGTTACTCTGTGCTCATATCTGAGGTGGTTGGGCTATCAGTTTGATATTAGAAGATGATTTATACAATTGGCTTCTAAGTCTGAATCCACTGAGTCGATGTATCCACACTGTGTGTAGATAACACACAGATAAAGTATCTGTCTGATGCCCCTGGTCTTAGCAGCGATAATTTTATCTATTATAGCTTGCACGTTGCAGAGACATGGATGCCTGCAACATACTCTCTTGTGCAATTATATGGACTCTTTTACTAGTGTCGTCATGTGCCTCTGGCACTAACTTCAAGGCCTTCCCACCCGGTTTCCTGTGGGGTACTGCTACAGCCTCCTACCAGATTGAAGGGGCCTGGAATACTGATGGTATGTGACTAAATATGTACTCCAACTCTCTTTAATCCATACAGCTAGTACAATTGAAATGCAGGAAAGGGTCTGAACGTCTGGGACACTTTCTCTCACATCGGAGGACACGTACTCCGCAATGACACCGGAGATGTGGCCTGCGACAGCTATCATAAGTTTAAGGATGATGTTAGGCTCATGAAGGCGATGAATGTAAGAGACTGAAGTACTGCAAGCCTCTGACTTCTCTAGACCATAGGTCTGATATTTACATGCTACTCTCCCCTGTCTGTTTAGGTGTCCCATTATCGGTTCTCGATATCGTGGGCTCGTATCCTACCGGATGGCACTACCTCCAACGTCAACTCTATGGGCATTCAGTACTACTCAGGCCTGATCGATGAGCTGCTGAGGAATGGAGTGATGCCGCTGGTGACGCTCTACCATTGGGACCTGCCTCAGCATCTGCAGGACAGCGGCGGCTGGCTCGACGAGGCCATAGTCCAACGCTTCCAGGACTACGCCCGAATATGCTTCAAAGCTTTTGGAGATAAGGTAGGGAAGTGTTAGTACAGCAATATAGGGAGAGATAGAGATAATATTTGTGTAATTTTATTACAACATCGATATAGTGACGGCTGGATTTATATAACATCCATGAATTACTCTTACATTCCCTTGTGCTCAAGAACTGTTTAATTTTTTGTATTTTTATTCTACGTGCTCTCCGTTATGTTACCACAATGCAGGTTAAGCACTGGATAACACACAACGAGCCGTACGAGACCTGCTGGAGTGCCTATGGTCTGGGTGAAGACGCGCCAGGTTTCAAAGACAATCCAGGCACCTACCCTTACCGGTGCGCTCACAACCTCATCAAATCGCATGCTGCTGTCTGGCACATGTACGATAAAGAGTTCAGACCAACGCAAAAAGGTAAGACTCTCATCGTTTGCGCTTGTATGTTGCAATTGCAAGCCAACGCTCTTCGCCAGGTCAAGTGGGAATCACGCTTAATGTGGAATGGAAAGAACCGAAAACACCTACTGATGCTGAAGCTGCCAACAGGTGCCTGCAGTTTATGCTGGGCTGGTTCGCTCACCCCATCTATTTGGATGGCAACTACCCGCTGGTTATGAGAGAGGCTGTGGCAAATAAGAGTAAAGTTCAAGGTTTAAAAGAATCACGTCTGCCATCTTTCACTGAAGAGGAAATGAAGATGATTAAAGGTTTGTATACCGAATGCCTATGATTCATTTTCCTTTTCTCTCCTGCTGATGTTGCCATGACTACACCAACAGGAACGTCTGACTTCTTTGGTGTGAATCACTATACAACAAGATTGATAGAAGACCATAAAAACCCAGCCTCTGAAGTTGGATATGATAAAGACCAGGATGTCATACAGACAGTGGATCCATCCTGGCCAAAGTAAGTTTTATTTCATGATATTATTGGAGCTTTGCTTTCAATCTCAGATATTCTAGCTGATATCCTGCTCTTGTAGGTTAAATCCATCATGGATGTACGAGGTTCCATGGGGCATGAGAAAACTGCTGAACTTCATCAGGACCGAGTACAATGACCCGCCGATCCTGGTCACTGAGAACGGAGTGTCTGACCATGAGGGAAGCCTGGATGATGATTTTAGGATCAATTATCACTCATCATATGTAGATAACATGCACGCTGGTCAGTGAATGCAACCATTTCAGTTGAGTCAAGATTCAGGTCCATACTTTTAAGAGTTGTCTTCTCTTTACATATTGTAGCCATGGAGGATGGGTGCAATGTGATTGGTTACACGATCTGGTCTCTCTTGGACAACTTTGAATGGGCGCTAGGTTACACGGAGAAATTTGGGCTCCACAAAGTTGACTTTGACAATCCGGAGAGACCAAGGACGGCGAAGAAATCTGCTGCCTGGTACAAGAAGCTCATTACTGAAAATGGCTTCTATCCCTAGTTCTGGATCAGCCTGCTTGGATGTATCCACTGATATGATTCGCTGTCGATCAGCCTGCTTGGATGTATCCACTGATATGATTCGCTGTCACATTCTTTGGGAGTAAAGTAGATCAACTGCTTGTTTTATTCATAGTCCTATTATCATAGCTGCCCGATATCCTACCCTCATATTGAAACTCTGTCAAGAAACGAATACAAATCAGCAGTACACGCCATGGTATGGTCCTTCTGGTTGACTGAAACCAGCTCTAAATCACTTGCAAAGGGAACTTATGTCAATGGTAATCCCAAATATCAAGCTTGTAAGCTTGATATTTGGGATTCCCAGTTCCTATGGGGTAGCCAGTCTCCGACCAGAAAGCAGCAGTAGCAGCACAACTAGTTTCTCACTAAAACCTGATAAACTGGAATCAGCCTCAGACCTAGCCTACCCAGATAGACACCTGCCGTAACACCAGGTGGCGGAACCTATAGACTGAACTCTATAGACTGCTTCCCAGGCTAATTTGTGGCCTGAGAGACAAACTCACACACCATACACCCTTCTCCACATCACCAATAGGAATCCCAACTTCAGAAACCAATTCATGTGCCCAGAAACTGAAATCTTTCTTCGCTTGATTGCCAGATGTACAACATATTTCATAGCGACCTCGCCTCTGCCTCTGCACAAAACGTTTCTATAGTAAGCGCTGCCAAAATTTCAGGCTGGCCAAGCCGACAACACAACTCATTAATTGGCAGATGGACAGCTCTCCCTCACTGCACTGCGCAGCTCCCTCACTGCACTGTGCAGCTCCCTCACTGCACTGCGCATCCACCACATTATGAACATCTGCCTTATAGGTGTGGAACCTGTGTGTCACCTTAGGCACACTGGAATACCTTAGGTTTTCGCACAGACAAGATGTACCAGACACAAGACGACACCTCTCAGTCAATAGACTATGCAATGCAATAACGATGGTTGTGTCATTCTGGCACTAAGGTGCCCAAGCCATCTAAACGGCAGCATTCATACAGCATGAGAGATTGTCTGGGCATGAATCAGTATATTAATACCAGTAAGCTATGGCACACAGGTGGACACGGTGTAGTAGTATACCGTAACATTAGAGAGAAACTATGAGTTTGTTACAGTGGAAGACATTGTTGTAAGCAGAGAAATCGTGTCAGCAATAGGCTCTAGAGATTGTTACATAGTCGCTGTCGTCTATGAGACTTGTTGATAGAGATTTGAGATAGAAATTTGTGGATGTTATTTGGTACGTTTGTTTGCAAGTTTTCCTGCCCATGATCCTTTCTCCACTTGTTGGATTTTAGCGATGATAAACTTATCCTTGATCTACAACACAGGAAACTGTCGGTCAATTATCACCGTCATAGACTTCCTGCTCTCCGTCTCACTGGCTCTAGACATACAGACAGACAGAGACTAGAGACAGCGGTGGAACTGTTGAGTCGTTATTGTCAAGTACGCTCAGAGCACCGAGTACTGCTGTCATACTGCTGACCTATTTCTGATATTGAGGATGGTATTATCACTTTTAGTTCATATGCTTTAAGTACCAAATAAAATACATCCATCTGTCTGTTTGTCTGTCAAACGAGCTGTGCGAGAGATAGATCTACATAGTGAGGAATGGTCATTTGCAGTGGTGTCTTTCATACTAGAGTTTCTACTCAGCCCAATAAGCCCCTACAGCTGAAATGATAATTACCTCAATTTTTGGAGTGCCCTTGACCTTTCCAGGTAGGTGAGTCACCTCACACTCGATAACTTTGGCACCACTGGCATCAGTGATGACAAAGCTGAAAGACCTGAAATAAGAAACACGAGACTCGTTACAATTCAAGATGAGAGTATCAAGATCCTATAGATAGACATTGTGTGTAACGTAGAGCTGATAGTAACAGCTGATCCAATGACAGTGAAACCCATTGCACAGCTAGTATGCTGATACCTCACCACTGATCAGCTGTAGAGAGAATAGCTGACACAGACTCCTGACATGACAACGCTCTACCTTACTGGGTCTCTTTTCCATCACACACCAGTTATGCACCTATTTACAGGACATACTGATTTACAGTACATACCGATTGACAGTACACACCTACTTACAGTACATACCGATTTACATGCCAAATTACGGTTACACATTGACTTACAGTTCATCGCCGCCCGGCTGGACACTGTCTTTCATTTTCTTTTTCTTGAACTCTGGTACATCAAACGTGATCTTACATTTCCCATCTGCCGGCTCAAATTCTGCACCATAGCCTACATCAGAGAAACGAAGCTAGGTATCCACCAGACATTTACACAGACACGTATGCTGCACACTTATATGTACATGAAGATACGTACAGTCTAGATTAGTCGTTGGCCATCTCCACTCGATACCATCACCAGTACCACCAGCAGCCATGACCTAAGCTGTAGAGACAAAGAAATAGTGACCTAGTTACAGACAGCTAGGCATGATATATCAACGCCCACAGGTATACCTTCCTGTTAGTAGAGGGGAAATCACCGTCTCTCACCTTCTCTAGTTAGGGAGAAGGTATGATGCTTAGACCCACAAAACTGAGTACAGATTTAGTAAACAACCAAATTGCAGCCACCATATACTGTACAGTACAGTACAGTACAGTACTGTACAGTACAGCACTGCACTGCACTGCACTGTACTATAGCCTGTACATGCAGCAGTTCATAGAATACTAGACCTAACAGCTCTCACTCAGACAGTTCCAGAGCTTGCTGCTAGCAGTGGCTGCTTCTATTCTAACCGATTTGGCTAGTCGGTACATAATCATACCCAATAATGATGCTACTGATGGTCGTCATGGAAACATTACTGACAATACATTGGGTAGGGGTGTAACTGGTAGATGGCTGTATGTAGGATAGACCAAGGATACACGGGCTTGTTGGTTACTCCTCATAACGGGTCAGACGTCATGAACATGTGAAGGCAGGCAAACAGACACATCTAAACCAGCACCAATTTTTCATATTCAATTTACCACTAGCTAGCTCAAGCCACAGAAAAAATACACCATAGAATCCCGTGTTGAATGGTGGAAGAGTACATGTGACACAGAAGGTGTTTTAGGCATTTGATCGATCTGTCACAGCAAGCATTTCATCCTACTTTTGATTATCTGCCTGCATTTCAATATTTCAAAATCACCCACTCAATCAGCTGAATAGTGGGGGCAGCATTAAATTCAATATCAGCCTTCAGCCCGCACTCGGCCCATTACATGGGGAAAATCTCAATAAATTATATTGGTGAATCGATAAAACGTCTGTGAATCTGCCAGGATCTTCTGAATCAGGGCAGCAGTAGCGAATATATTGGACATAGGAAAGTATGAGCACTTCCTGGGTCAAGTTATGATGCATAAATGTACAAGAATGTGCTTCACAACACAGCAACTAAATTCACTGGATGAAAACCAAGGTTGAACACCAAGAACCCCCAGTCAGTATGATTGATGACAAGGCAGACTGTCTTACCTGACCCCCGAGTGCTGAGGTATGACCCAAAACTATGAGGAAGTGAGACCACACCAGATACGCTCGAAAAAAAAGGATAAATTTATTACATCTGTAACTACAGCAAAAACTGCGTTAGTAGAGAGGTGATAAATCGCGATATTTAGTCTCGTTTGAAAACTGTGATTTATGCTCCCTCCTGAGTATTTTTCCACTGCAAAAACCCATGAATACTAGTTCACGTGACAAGTTGGAACTGACAAAGACCTATTTCAGGTAAATACATGATTACTAACACTCTCTAAGGAATTAGGGGGGCTTGTTTAACTGAATCTCATATGTGATCAACTTAATTGATATTGTTATTAAAAATACCTATCATTGTACCTATAGACAAAGTGTGCTGTAATCGGCTCTGGCTTTTCATGATACAGACAGACAAAGAGTGCGTCGTCCTAAATACCATTTAGTCTTGTATTTAGTTATAGAGGGAACAGATAAAAAAAATTCTCATGAGTCCAATATTCCCCAACACTACAGCCACGCCCATCCCCCTACACTACAGCCACGCCCATCCCCCTACAGCCACGCCCATCCCCCTACACTACAGCCACGCCCATCCCCCTACA